>Ga0209199_1000329_pt1 | contig 70616 bp, 62 predicted proteins | sample COGITO_mtgs_1105_7_FD_184805 | JGI IMG/M metagenome (GOLD analysis project Ga0209199, IMG submission 184805) | Pelagic marine microbial communities from North Sea - COGITO_mtgs_110523 (SPAdes) (version 2) | ecosystem: Environmental > Aquatic > Marine > Epipelagic ... | reverse complement strand
ACAGTAAGCTCTGAAGAAATAGAAACTCTCAAAAAAGCTCTAAATGGCTATTCGGTTTCACAAAAAATTAAAACCGGAGATTCTGTTAAAATTCTTTCTGGAGCTTTTAAAAATAGGCTTGGTTTTGTGGACTTTATTGACAATAACAATTTAAGTGTCTTAATTAATTCTATGAAAATTACGCTTTCTTTGGTAGACACTAGGCTAAAAGCAGTGGTTTAGTCTGTTCATAACGGCTGTTTTTTGAAAAATCTCTGTGGGTTTATTAGCGAAGCTGTTTTTACAACTTAAGCATAAACCTTAAAAAAGACTCTTTTTTAAATATCTCTTTACTTGTTTTATACAATATCTGTCTTTTGTCTTCTTGTGATTTAGAAGATATTATATGTAGCTGCTGAGATCCAAAAAGTTCAAAAAACAATTCGTTCATGTCTTTAATAAAGTTTTTTCTAAGCAAGGTTAGATGAGATTTTGCATATTTTTTGTTTTTTGACACAACCATATTTAATTCAACTGAGCTAAACGCTCCGTTTCTCTCGAGAAGTTTAATAATCTGACTTTGATCGTTGTTAATTCTGATTTTATTGCCGGAAAAATAAAGCCAGTTATCATCATATTGAATTAATTTATCGATGTAGTCTTTGTATGAAAAAAGCTTAAAAACAAATACAACTAAAAACAAACACAAAAAAGCAAACGTAGCTTTTCTAAAATAGCTTTTTTCAATAGGTTTTAAAACTATTGGAAAAGACTCTACAAAGGTTTTTTTAATATCATTGGTGTTTAAAATTGATAGTTTATTAACCCCTTTTATTTTTTTTATAAACAAAAGTGAATCTGAAAGATTTAATATAGGAGAGGTGTCAATTTTATTTTTAAAAAAACTATTTGCGCCATAGTTGTAAAACTTGTTATTGGAAAAGTCAAACGCGTTTATTCTGTTGTTGTACAGATATGCTCTTTTGTTTTCTAAAAGAAACCCATTGTTATGAGTATGGAAAAGAAGTGGAGTTTTAGGATTGACTTCGTTTGATAGGTTTTTTATTGTTTTTAAATCCATGTCAATCACAAAAAGATCTTTTAAAACAACATCTGTCAGATAATTTTCTGGAAGGCTGGACCTTCCTCCTAAAACATAAAGCTTGTTGTTTTTTAAATCATAAACAGGCTTCCACCTTGAACGTGGCTGTATTTCTGACTGAGCTCTAAAAAGCTCCCATTGATTTGAAGAGAAGTCATAATATGTCGTATAGTTTTTAAAAGACCAAAAACCATATCCTCCATACATGTACATTTTGTTTTTGTAAACAAAAGTTGCTGCACCAAATTGGTTTTTTTGTTCAACAGAGTTGTCAATTCTAACAATACTATCTTTTTTTAACTGAAGGACAGGACCCCCTCCGTTTAGAACAAAATAGGTGTTTTTTTCAGTCTGGACTACTTTAAAATTGGAGTTGTTGAATCCTTTTGGGTGAAACAAAATTACACTGTCTCTTTTAGAAGACCTTGTTTTAAGTTTATTTTTAGTCCACTTGCCTTTTTCAAAAACATAATCGTTTGAATAATTTAAAACGTGTACTTTGTTGTCAGTTGATTTAAAAAAAATAAAGTTATCGTCAAGTTCTGACGGAAGATCATATTCTTGTGCGCTTATAAACCCTTGTACTGTTAAAAATAAAAACAAGTAAAAAAACCTATACATTACTCAAATATAACACTAACATGTCTGAATTAATTTTAAACTTATCTTTTTTTTTTATTACTCTTATTGTGTCGTTTTATTTAAATGGATATATAAATAAGGTTTTTGTTGGGAATAAGCTTACAGATCCTGTAAACGAAAGATCCTCTCACAAGTATCCAGCCACTAGGTCGGGTGGGATTTCTATTTTTTTTACTGTTTGTCTAGCTTGTGCTTTTGGCATATCAACAGGACAGCTTTCTATTCCTTTATATGCTTTATTAAGTGTGTTTTTTTTAACATTCACTGGTTTTGCAGATGATTTAATCAATATTCGATATAGAGAGAAATTGTTTTTGCAGCTTTTTGCTGCTGTTTTAATGTTTCAAACAGGATATAGCATCGATTCATTCCATGGTGTTTTTAACATTTATGAATTGCCTTGGTGGCTAGAGTTTGTGTCTAGTGTTTTTGTTTTTGTTGTGGTGGTGAACGCATTAAACTTAATCGATGGTTTAGATGGTTTAGCTTCATTTATATCCATTAAATTCTTTCTTGTCGCAGGCGGAATAATTCTTGTTTCTAAACCTGAATGGTTTTTGTTTTTTATTATAATTATTAGTGCTTTACTTGGGTTTTTGTGGTTTAACTTCAATCGAACCCGGAAAGTGTTTTTAGGGGACTGTGGCTCTTTGTTTATTGGGTCTATAATGGCTTTTTTGATATTTTATTTATTAGACTCCGAAAGCGCTCTTGTTACAGATAATTTAATTTCAAGACCACTTTTAACAGTTTTACTCCTTTTATACCCGTTGATTGATACATTAAGAGCTTTTCTTATAAGAGCTTATAACAACAAATCCCCTTTTATTGCGGACAGGGTACATCTTCATCATAGGTTGGCAGACAAAGGCTATCAGCACTGGCAAGCTTCAGTCTTAACTTTTTCTCTTTCAACTTTTATATTGGTGGTTAATGTTCTATTATTCTCTACAATTGGTTTGTTGGGCGGGGTGGCTTTAACCGTTGTTTTGCTTACCGTTTTTTATTATACTTTTTTTAAATGAGAATTCTTCAATTTCTATTCTTTTTGTGTTTGCCTTTTAATTGGCTTATTGGTCAAAATTCAGACGATACAATAAAATTGCTTGTAAGCAAAGACTCCGTCTCTTTTTATTCTTTTAACAAAAAAGGCGTTAGCGAATACACCGTGCTAGAATCTAAAAAACTCTCGAAAAAGTATATTGAATACTCCAAGCCATTTCCAGAAGAGTTAAAACTTGTTGAACTTGACGTTCTTGCGCCTGTGGTTTCTGAAGACGGGAGTGTTTATTTTTTATATCCTGGAGGGGGTGTTTTATTTAAATATTTTAACGGTTTGTTTGAAAGAATTGACGAAAGTTTTGCTCATAGAAATCAGTTTTCTGGTTATTTTTTTGAATATAAAAAAGAACTTTATCTATTGGGGGGGTATGGCTACTGGAAAGCCAACAGCTTGTTAATTAAATTTAATTTTGAAGTTAGAAACTGGGAGCTTGTTAGCGCGCTTGGGCAAACACCCAAAAACGGAATTAATAACGGCTCTTTTGTTTTAGACAAAAACAAATTACATGTTTTTGATTTTTACACTCGAGTGGATGACTTAAATGTAAAAAACAACAGTCATTATGTTTTAGACCTTGACCAAATGCTCTGGAAAAAAGAAGGTGCTCTAAACAACACGCTATTTAGTGAAAGCAAAAAAGAGTATGAGTTACAAGCTGAATTTGGAAACTCTCTTTTACAAAAAAATGTAGATGAATGGCCTTTAAGAATTATTACTCCACGTGATAATCAAATACGTTTTTATAACGCTGAGCAGTTACATAATGTAAATAGTTTGGCTATTGTTGTGGGCAAAAACATTGTTTATCCTGTTCTTTCTGCTGACAGAGAATATGAAACTCTAATTGTAAGGGATTTATATGATAACATTACTTTGATAAACGAAGAATATCTTACAAATGACTTTAATTTATTTACAAGTTATTTTATTTATGCAGGTGGTTTTTGTCTATTATTAATTCTTATAACGTTTGTTAAATTTAAAAAAGAAAAGCTTGTGTTTTTTCTTTCCGAAAACAACTTGAGCGGGCTTAACAAAACAATTCCAATTGATAAGGATGAAAGATTTGTTCTTGAACTAATACTAAACACAAAAGAAAGAAAAATTGATAATTCCCTTATTTTAAATTATTTCAAAAACAGCAAAATCAGCAACGATGCATCGGTAAAACGAAAAAACAAAGTTATACAAGAGTTGAATCAAAAAGCTTTAGAAAAATTTGAAATTGTTCTTATAATTAAAAGTTCAAAACAAACCGATTCTAGACAGACCGTTTATTGTTTAAATCCACAAATAGAACTATAGCCTATATATCTTTTTAAAAGAAACCATTTTCTCCACAATTAACCTGTCGTTTGAGAGTCTAGGCAATTTATTTTGCCCTCCTAATTTGCCTTGTGTCTCCATGTAATTTTTAAAACCATTTTCTTTAACAACAACAATTTCTAACGGTTTTAGCACTTTTCCTTTTACAAGATCAGAATAATAACTGTTTATTTCTTTTAGATTATTATCAGTTTTTTTAGACAATACTTTAATCTCCGCTAAAGAAATCTTTCCTTCAAATTCAATCCACCACTCATGAAAAGGCAAGCCTTTTTCTGGATTAATAAATGGGGCAACAGTAAACTCTTTTACTACTATTTTTGTTTCGTCTGCCGCTTTTTTTAATGCTTTTTCAACTTCACTTCCAATTACGTGCTCTCCAAACGCAGAAATAAAATGCTTATATCTTCCTGTAACGATTATTCTGTAAGGGCTTAAAGAAACAAAAGCTACGGTATCTCCAGTATTATAACCCCACAAGCCTGCGTTTGTTGAAATTATTAACACATAATTTTGGTTAAGTTTAACTTCTTTAATTGAAAGTCTTTTTGGATTGCTTTTTGACATTTCTAAAACTTCTATAAACTCATAAAAAATTCCTGAGTTTAACTGAATTAAAAGCCCTTCATTTCTTTGAGAATCTTGATAGGCAAAAAAGCCTTCTGAAGCAGGGTAATACTCTATGCTGTCTATGTTTTTTCCAATGAGTTTTTTAAAAACACTTTTATAGGGAGCAAAATTAACTCCTCCATAGACAAAAAGACTGAAATCAGGAAAGATTTCAGATATTGTTTGTTTTCCAGACAAAGATATAAGTTTTTCAAAATACATTACAACCCAAGGAGGAATCCCTCCGATTGCCGCCATCTCTTCTTTTATGGTTTCTTGCGAAACCTTTTCTACTTTTTTTTCCCAATCTTCAATACAGTTTGTTTTCCAACTAGGCATTGTGTTTTTTCTTAAAAAGGCAGGTGTGTAGTGCGCAACAATTCCTGAAAGTCTGCCGGTTTTTATCCCGTTTAAATTCTCAAGAACAGGACTGCCTTGTAAAAAAATTATCTTTTTATTTAAAAACGCAGTGTTGTTTGTTTCTAATATGTAATGCATTGTTGCCTCCACAGATCCTTTAATATGAAAAGGCATTGAATCTTTAGTGATTGGAATGTGTTTTTCGCCAGAAGTGGTGCCCGATGTTTTTGCAAAGTAAATTGGTTTTCCGGGCCATAAAATATTTTTTTTACCCTGAACAACCTTGTCAATATATGTTTTAATTCCTTCATAATCTCTGACAGGAATTTCTTTTATAAAATCTCTGTAAGTAGAAATTTTATCAAAATTATGATCTTTACCAAATTTTGTTTTTTTTGCTTTAGAGATTAGTTTTTTCATAACTTTCTCTTGAGTCTCTACAGGTTTTTTAGACCATTTTTCGGTTTTTTTTACAACATACTTTGCGTAAATCTTAACAAGGGTTTCTTTAATACTACTCAAAACTAATATACTCTAAAGGATCTACAGGATTTCCGTTGTTCCAAAGTTCAAAATGCAAATGAGGCCCAGTGGTTAGCTCTCCGGTATTTCCAGAAAGGGCAATTGCTTGGCCAGACTTTACGTAATCCCCTTGAGATATTAGTCCTGAAGAATTGTGTTTATATACACTAATAAGATTAAAAGAGTGTTCTAAAACAATCACAAACCCAGTATCTATTGTCCATTCCGAAAGGATAACTTTACCGTCTGAAACTGCTTTTACAGGTGTGTTTGTTACTGCAGGGATATCAACCCCAAAATGTTTTTCACTGATGTCAAAAGCTGATGAAATCTTTCCAGAAATGGGGCTATATAAAACATACTCCACATTTGGACTTGCGGATTCTATTGTATTAAACTTGTCTTCTTTTTCAACAAGGTTTCTAAGCAAAGAGTCTTGTTTGTTTGTTTTAAAGTCAAGTTCAGAAACATCAACTTTTTTTAAAATCATTTCTTGATTAATCTCTTCTTCTGTAATTTCTCCTAAAATAACAGACCCAACAGAGTTTATGAAAGTTTGGTTTTTATTTACTACACGTTCTAATGAATCTAAAAGCTCGATGTTTTTTATTGCGTTTTGTCTTAAAACAGTCGAGTCATAACCTGGAATATATTCCTTTACAGATGTAAAAGCAATAAGCCCAACAGTTAAAACAATAAGTGTAGCTGATACTAAAGCTATTAACAAAAAAATGTTTAGTTTATTTAATTTGTATGAAAGTTTTTCCTCATAAGTGTCTTCGTTTAAAACCACTAGCCTGTACTTATTTAAAAGCCTGTCTTTAAATGGTTTTTTTTCTTTTTCTTTCACAACACAAATATAGTGAAGAGCCAACAATATTATTTAGATATATTCTTTAAGGTTATTCTATTTTTCTTTATACTTTTGTATAAATACATTAATAATGATTTTATCTAATATGTTTTTAGCAATTGGCCCGGGACAAATAGCGCTTATCGCTGTTGTTCTTCTTATAATGGTTGGAGGAAAAAAAATTCCAGAACTAATGAAAGGTCTTGGAACTGGAATAAAAGAGTTTAAGAAAGGTGTTAAGGAAGAGGAGTCTAAAGAAATTAAAAAAGAGGATTAACTTCTTTTTTAATTTTAAAAAACTTTTAACGATCTAACTATAGCTTCCAATTCGACAAGATACTCTCTTTTTCTAACTGAGGGTGAAAACACAAACCCTTCTATTACTATAGTCCTGTTGTTTTTCAAGTCTTTAATATAGTAATTTAGAAAAGGTCCTGCCATATAATCGTTAACCACCTCCCAAGTTCCTCTTGTCTCAAAAGTATTTAACGAACTTACTTTTGTCTTGAAAAAATAGGGTTCGTACGCTTTCTCTGTAATTAGGTAAGAGTCTTTATTTCTTCCTGGAACAAAAGCTTTTCCTATTGAATCTCTCAAAGCAATAATGCTTTCAAGGTTCGGGTTCTTTTTATACAAAGGCAGTGTATATATTAATAAATTAACGCTACCTTTTTGTGTTTCTCTTTGGAACCAAAACTTGTTATTGTTTTCTTTTTTAAAAAGTTTATATCCTGAAGACATTGTAAGACTAATCCCAATAGAATCAAGTTCTTTTGTTTTTAAAATAGAGTTTTTTATTCTTTTTTGTTTTTCTTTTATTTCGTTTGCTTTAAAAACAGAAATTGCTTTTTTAGAAATTTTATTTATTTGTTTTAAAAGACTCTTGTTTGTGCTTGCTTTTATGTAGACTATTTTTTGTGGTGATGCAAACTTGTTAGACTCAATATAAGCGGTGTCTTTTTTTGATTTAGAAATCACAATAATATTTCTGCTCTCTCTTGTAAAATCGGTGAATATTGACGGTGGGATTTGGTTTAATGTAAACAAAGGCTCTTGTTGAGGAAGGCCAAGGAATTCACTAGAAAAAACCTTTTGCAGCTCTTCTCCAGGTGATTCTTTCCAAAGTTTATTGTCAATTACCACAGAAATAGTGTGAATATTTCCGCTCGACACTGGTTTATATGCTGTCGCTGTAGAGTCACAACCCACAACAAAAACACAGAGAATGAAAAGAATTTTTTTGTACATTTTTATTGTTCTAAAGCTTTAATTCCGGGTAGAGTTTTGCCTTCTAGGCTTTCTAGCATAGCTCCTCCGCCAGTTGAAACATAACTAACTTTATTGGAAAAATTAAATTGTTTAACTGCCGCAACAGAATCTCCTCCTCCAACAAGTGAGAATGCGCCAGAAGATGTGCTTTTAGAAACAAATTCACCAACCGCTACAGTTCCTTTAGAAAAAGTTTCCATTTCAAAAACACCAACAGGGCCGTTCCATAAAATAGTTTTACTAGATTCTATTGCTTTTTTAAAAATCTCTAAAGATTTTGGCCCAGCGTCCATTCCTTCCCAGTTTTCAGGGATTTGATTTATTGGACAAATTTGAGTGTCGGCATGATTTGAAAAATCATTTGCACATAAAACATCGACAGGAAGAAAAACTTCTACTTTGTTTTGTTTGGCTTTTTCTAATATTGATAATGCCAAGTCTAGTTTGTCGTTTTCGCATATAGATCCTCCAATTTTTCCTCCTAGTGCTTTTACAAAGGTAAAAGCCATTCCTCCTCCAATAATTAATTTGTCTATTTTGTCTATTATATTATTAATTATAGTAATTTTTGACGAAACTTTCGCGCCTCCCAAAATCGCTAACACAGGTTTTTGGCCGTCTTCAATCACTTTTTTAATAGAGCCCACCTCTTTTAAAAGCAGGTCTCCAGCAAATTTTTTATTAGCAAAAAATTTCGCAATTACACTAGTGGAAGCATGAGCTCTGTGAGCTGTGCCAAAAGCATCGTTTACATAACTGTCACCTAGCTTAGAAAGCTCTTTTGCAAAACCATCATCACCCGCCTCTTCTTCATTGTGATACCTTAGGTTTTCTAACAAAATGATTTGGCCCGGTTTACTGTTTTCAACTATTTGCTGTGTTTCTTCTCCAACAGTTTGCTTTGAAAAAGCAACAGGCTTTCCTAAAACATCTTCGACAGATTTTACAATGTGTGAAAGTGAAAGCTCTGGATCGTTGCCTTTTGGTCTTCCTAAATGAGACATTAAAACAGCTGTTCCACCGTCGTTTATTATTTTATCAATTGTCTTTTTTGCAGCAACAATTCTAGAGTTGTCTGTAACTTTTTTATCAGGACTTAAAGGAACGTTAAAATCTACTCGAACTAAAACCTTTTGATTGTTGAAATTTGTTTGATAAATTGATTTCATTGTAAATTTTTGGAATTCAAAGATATGTATTTCTAGTTTATTTAAAGTTTAATCTTTTATCTTTGGAAAATGTTATTTGATGAGGTTATTGGGCAAGAATTACTTAAAAAAGAACTTATTAAAGGGCTTGAGTCTGGTAGAATAGCTCATTCTCAACTTTTTCTTTCACCTGAGGGAAGTGGAGGGCTTTCGCTGGCAATTGCGTATGCAAGAATGGTTATTGAAAAAAACAACAATCATAGCGGAACAAGTCTAAAATTAAGTGAGCTTAAACATCCTGACCTTCATTTTATTTATCCGGTAGCAATAAACAAAGACGTTAAGTCTAAGCCTGTTTCATCAATGTTTATAGGGGATTGGAGAGAGTTTGTTCATAAAAACCCTTACGGCAATCTCTTTGATTGGTATTTAAAAATAGGGGTGGAAAACAAACAGGGAAAAATTGGTAACGACGAAGTTGAGGATCTTACAAAAAAAATGTCTCTAAAGTCATACGAAGGAGGTTGGAAGGTTGCTATAATCTGGATGGCTGAAAAACTAAACCTTACGGCCACAAATAAATTACTCAAACTTATAGAAGAACCGCCTGAAAAAACTCTTTTTATTTTTGTTTGTGAAAACACTGGGCTTATGGCCGAAACTCTTCTTTCTAGGTGTCAAACATCAAAACTCAGCAATTTGTCTAAAGGCGAAATAGAAGAGTTTTTAATTGGTAAAGGAATTGAAAAAAGCGAAGCCTCCTTAGCGGCGACTAGCGGTTTTGGAAATCTTCGTATTGCCTTAAAATCGATTGGCGAAAACAAAAACAACAAAGAGTTTGAAGAGTGGTTTTTAAAATGGGTGAGAACTGCTTTTAAAGTTCGAAAAAACAAAGAAGAGGTTTTAGAGTTAATAAACTGGAGCAAAATGATATCAAAAACCGGAAGAGAGGTTCAAAAGAGTTTTTTAAATTTTAGTATGAATGTGTTTAGGAGTGCTTTGTTAAAAAATTATGAAATAAACTCTCTTGTTAATTTTGAGCCTAAAACAGATATGAATTTTGAATCTTTTTCAAAATATGTAAATGGCAATAATATTGAAGATATTTTTAGCGAAATTGAAGAAGCTCAAAAAGGAATTCAATCAAATGGTAATGCCAATATGATTTTTATGGACCTATCCCTAAAACTTACAAGGCTAATTCAAAAACAATAGCGGTATAGTTTTTTGCTATCAAAAAGTTTTTTTAATAGCTTTTTATTATTTTGTTTCTTGTTTTTAGCCTTTAGATTAGGGTTTTAAAAAAACCCTCCAACAACTTTGTTAGCACACGGGCTAAAACCTTTTTAAAAGTGATTAAAATCGTTTTTTGAACACATAGACATAAGAAGAGGCGTTCTTTTTAAACAAAGACACGATGTTTGAGACAAGCCCAATTGTCAAGCCTTTAAAAAACCATAATTTTGATTTTTTATATTGCTCGGAAAGCATGGAAACATATATGGCGTCAAAATACATGGGGCTTTTCTTTACATAATCAAATTCGTTTTGTGCCATTATCTCGATCAGACCTTTTGGCGAAAAATGCCAATAATGCCTTGGAACATCAAAACCAGCCCAATACTCTTTATAATAATTAGCATCGTATGATTGATAATTAGGGCAGGCCACTATCAAACAGCCTTTTGAATCAAGAATGTCAGACATTAAAGAAATCGTCTCTTTGTAAGATGAAACATGTTCTAAAGAATGCCACATTGTTACTGTTCTAAACGTTAACGTTTTTAAGGCTGATTCGTTTATAAAAACCTTTTGCTCGTCAACAGTTTTGTTTGACACTTGCTTGTAAAACGGGTCATAAGCATAAGCGTTTCCTCCTTTTTTATTGAGTTTGGAAACAAAATAAGCGTTTCCTGAGCCAAAATCTAAAAGAGGTTTTTTATAAGGCGAAGCACTTTTTAAAACTCTGTGTTTAAAATAAAAATTTAATCTTTTAACAAGCGTGTACAATGAGGCAAAAAAAGATTTTTTACTGTTGTGTGAGAGATAGTTGTTGGATTTATAATATCCTTTTATACTCTTTTTGTCAACCTTTGGCAATGTTTGAAAAACATCAAGTCCTTTAATTTTACTTAAAGAAAACGTTTCTTTTGTTAAGAAATGGTCTTTGATCTTAGTTGTTGTTTTTGTTTTCATAACAATCTTGTTCCACGTGGAACACTACCTGCCCATGTAAACCATTAAAACACTTATATCATTTGGCGACACTCCGCTTATTCTAGAGGCTTGTGAAAGTGTTGATGGTTTTATCTTGTTTAATTTCTGAATAGCTTCACTTGACAAAGACTGAACTTTTGAGTAATTAAAAGTAGTTGGTATTTTTATGTTTTCTAGGTTATTAAGCTTTTCTGCATTAGCTTTTTCTTTTTCAATATAACCTGAATACTTTACCTGCACTTCAGTTTGTTCTAAAACATCGTTTTTAAAATCGTTTTTTTCAAGAAAAAGTTTAACGCTTTCTAAAGACAACATATCGTCTAAAGAAATATTGGGTCTAGAAAACAATTTATAAAGCTTCATAGATTGTGATATTTCTGAAGAGTTTTTTAAAGAAAGTATAGGGTTAATAGATTCAGGCTTAACACTTGTTTTTTTGAAAAAAGAAACAAAAGCCTCTGTGTTTGTACGTTTGTCTTCTACATTTGCAACTCTTTGTTTTGAGGCCAAACCTAGTTTGTGTGAAATTTCTGAAAGCCTTAAATCTGCATTATCCTGACGTAAGAGTGTTCGGTACTCAGCTCTTGAAGTAAACATTCTGTAAGGCTCTTCTGTGCCTTTAGTGATTAAATCATCAATAAGCACACCTATATAAGCTTCATTTCTTTTTAAAACAAAAGGATCTTTGGCGTTTATTAATAAGTGCGCATTTATCCCGGCCATTAAGCCTTGAGCTGCGGCCTCCTCATAGCCGGTAGTTCCATTTATTTGTCCTGCGAAAAACAACCCAGCAACAGGTTTTGTTTCTAATGAATTTTTTAATTGCGTTGGCGGAAAATAATCGTATTCAATTGCATAGCCAGGTCTAAAAAACTTCACACTTTCAAATCCTTTTACTGACCTTAAAGCATGAAACTGCACGTCTTCGGGAAGAGAAGTGGAAAACCCGTTTACATAAACCTCTACAGTATTCCAACCTTCGGGTTCAACAAAGATTTGATGTCTGTCTTTGTCAGCAAATCTGTTTATTTTATCTTCAATTGACGGACAATATCTTGGTCCTGTACTATTTATAGAGCCATTAAACATAGGGGATCTATCAAACCCTTCTCTTAATAAATCGTGAACAAGCGGACTGGTGTAAGTCATGTGGCAATCCAGTTGTTTTGAAAGAGGTTTTGTAATGTTAGAATATGAAAACTTCCCCGGATTAAAATCGCCAGGCTGAGGAACCATGACGGTATAATCCAAAGACCTTCCGTCAACACGCGGAGGTGTTCCTGTCTTCATTCTACCCGATTCGAAACCAAAATCAGTGAGAGCTTCTGTTATTCCAAAAGAAGCTTTTTCACCAGCACGCCCTCCGCCAAACTGCTTTTCTCCTATATGAATAAGGCCATTTAAAAAAGTTCCATTTGTAAGTATTACTGTTCTAGATCTAATTTGAAGCCCCAAAGAAGTTGTAACGCCAACAACTTTGTTTCCAGAGATAAGAAGCCCAGAAACCATTTCTTGGTAAAAATCAAGATTAGGTGTTTTTTCCAGCATAGATCTCCAGCATTCGGCAAACCTCATTCTGTCTGATTGTGCGCGAGGACTCCACATGGCAGGACCCTTTGATTTATTAAGCATTTTAAACTGAACCGCTGAATTGTCTGTAACGACACCACTGTAACCGCCAAGGGCATCAATTTCTCTTATTATTTGACCTTTAGCAATACCTCCCATTGCGGGATTGCACGACATTTGCGCGATGTTTTGAAGGTTCATTGTTACCAGAAGCGTTTTGCTTCCCATGTTAGCGGCGGCGGCGGCGGCCTCTGAACCAGCGTGGCCTGCGCCAACTACAATAACATCGTACTCTTCTTTAAACATATCTATTGTTCCACGTGGAACGTTTTTAAATTATCATCTTCTTTATCTCTCATCAACAAAGTTTCTTTGTCAGAAGAATCGTCATAACCCATAAAGTGCAAAAGGCCATGAACCATAACCCTAAGAAGCTCATCGTTAAATGTCGCTTTATATCGTTCTGCGTTTTCTCTAACTCGATCTATTGATATAGCAATATTTCCATTTAAAACAGTGCCTTTAGAATCGTTAAAAGAAATTACATCTGTAAAATAATCATGATTTAAATGCTTGTTGTTCAACGACTTAAGGTCCTCGTCATTAAAAAAAGCATAAACCACCTCTCCTACACTAAAACCCTCTTTCATTGCAGCCTGAGCAAGCCATTTTGAAACTTTGGTTTCGTTTTCTAAGACAAACGCTGTGTTGTAAACGTAATCTATTTTAGTTTCCATATTTGTGCAAATATAACTTGTTGCGTTGTATATAAAAACTATAAGTAACATTTGAGGGTTAAATGCTTTACGCAAACTTTTTACAAGCGAAAAACAGTACTAAAGCTTGATCAAACAAAAACACAAAAGAAATGATCTTAGAAAAAGGGTGAAAATTTTAAACAAGAGTGTATTTTTGTATAAAAAAAATAGATGACAAAAAAAGTTCGGGTTCGTTTTGCCCCTAGCCCAACAGGGCCGTTACACATTGGAGGGTTGAGAACAGCTTTGTTTAATTATTTATTTGCAAAAAAACACGGAGGAAAATTTATTGTTAGAGTTGAAGACACGGATCGAAACAGGTATGTTGATGGCAGCGAGAAACACATAATGGACTCATTAAAATGGTGTGGGCTAGAAATTGACGAAGGTCCTGGAACTAAAGGTTCTTGTGGCCCATACAAACAAAGCGAAAGAAAAGAGCTTTATAGATTAAAAATACAAGAGCTTTTAAAAAAAGGGCACGCATATTATGCTTTTGACAAAAAGGAAGAGTTAGATTTTCATAGAAAAGATCATGAAAAAAAAGGTAAAACCTTTATGTACAATGCCCATAATAGATTAAAACTTAACAACTCGCTTTCTCTATCTAAAAAAGAGACAAACAGTCTTTTAAATAGCGGGGCGGAACATGTTGTAAGGTTTAAAACACCTGTGGAACAAGAAGTTGTTTGTAGGGATGAACTTAGAGGGGTTGTCCGGGTATCAACAAAAACAATTGATGATAAAATTCTTTTTAAAAGTGACGGGATGCCAACCTATCATTTTGCTAATGTAGTAGATGATAATGAAATGGAAATCTCACATGTTATCAGGGGAGAAGAATGGCTTCCTTCTCTACCGCTTCACTGGCTATTGTATGATGCGTTTGGGTGGAAAATCAGACCTAAGTTTGTTCACTTACCTTTAATTCTAAAGCCTGAAGGTAAGGGAAAACTTTCTAAAAGAGACGGAGACAAATTTGGATTCCCTGTCTTTGCTATTCAGTGGAAAGGTGAAGAAATCATAAAAGGATACAAAGAGCATGGTTTTTTACCTGAATCTGTAGTAAATTTTTTAAGTCTTCTTGGTTGGAATCCTGGAAACGAAAAAGAATTGTTTTACCTACAAGAGCTAATAGAGTCCTTTTCTTTGGGAGGTTTAAACAAGTCCGGGGCAAGATTTGATCCTGAAAAAAACAAATGGTTTAATCACGCGCACATACAGAAAACAAAGAACAGCCTTCTTGTTGAAAAAATTGAAAGCGAATTTTCTGAGTATTTGACATTATTTGATAAAGAAAAATTAAACACAATTGCGGAGCTTATTAAACCAAGACTAAACACTTTAAACGAAATTTATGTTTGCGCCTCTTTTTTCTTCAAAACGCCTGATAGCTATAACGAAAAGCATTTTAATAAATTAAAAAAAGCAAATTTTAAAGACATTCTTTCTGGCTTGATCGAGTTAGTAAGCTCAACTGAAAACCTGGCCGAAATTAAACCTGCTTTAGAGGTTTTGGTCCAAAAAAACGAATGGAGCTTTGGAAAAGTAATGGGGCTGTTTAGGCTTTCTCTTGTTGGAGATTTATCTGGACCTGATCTTTTTCAAATTGCTTCCCTTATAGGAAAAGACACCTGTGTCATTAGAATGACTCTTTTAAACAAAGCTTTAGAGAACTAACAGAAAAACATTCTGGCAAGAAGCTTTCTTTTGGTTTAAATTTTTCGTACCTTATAGGCTAACCCTAAAACTTAATATATATATGATTTTTTACATTCCTTTAATAGTTATTTTATCTTTAATTATACTTTTTGGCGCTTTTTTTGTCGTCAAACAACAATCGGCGGCAGTAGTAGAACGATTTGGAAAATTTACTAGCGTTCGCCAGTCTGGTCTTCAAATTAAAATTCCAATAATAGATCGTGTAGCTGGTAGGCTCAGTCTACGGGTTCAACAGCTTGATGTTGTGGTGGAAACCAAAACAAAAGATGATGTTTTTGTAAAAATCAAAGTTTCAGTTCAATTCATGGTTATAAAAGACAAAGTTTATGATGCTTTTTATAAACTAGATTATCCGCACGATCAGATCACTTCTTACGTTTTTGACGTAGTAAGAGCCGAGGTGCCTAAAATGATTCTTGATGATGTTTTTGAAAAAAAAGATGATGTTGCTATCGCTGTAAAAGGTGAACTAAACGAAGCAATGAAAAATTATGGCTTTGACATTATTAAAACCTTAGTAACAGATATTGATCCAGATGCTCAAGTAAAAGAGTCTATGAACAGAATTAACGCTTCTGAAAGAGAAAAAGTAGCCGCTCAGTTTGAGGGGGATGCTCAAAGGATATTAATAGTTGAAAGAGCTAAAGCCGAAGCTGAAAGCAAAAGATTACAGGGTCAGGGTATAGCCGATCAAAGAAGAGAAATTGCAAGAGGACTTGAGGATTCTGTAAAAGTATTAAACGGAGTCGATATTAATTCACAAGAGGCCTCAGCCTTAATTGTTGTTACACAACACTACGACACACTTCAGTCTGTGGGGTCTGCTAGTAATAGTAATTTAATATTGATGCCAAACTCTCCTCAAGCGGGGTCAGAAATGTTAAACAACATGGTGGCGTCATTTACAGCTAGTAATCAAATTGGAGAAGAAATGAAAAAGGCCAGAAAAGAAAAAGAACAAAACAAAGAATAGAGTTATTTCTTCCAGTTGTCTCTTAGGCCAACAGTTTTATTAAAAACAATTAAAGGGGTTTCGTTGTTGTCTACAATGAAATACCCTTTTCTTTGAAATTGAAACCTGTCTCCTTTTTGTGCGTTTGACAAAAAAGGCTCTGCTTTTGCTATACTTGTTTTTGAAGAATTCGGATTTATCATTTTTAACAGCTCTTCGTTACTTTCTGCGCTTGCAGGGTTTGAGTGTTCAAAAAGCCTGTCGTATTCGTTGACTTTAATATCGACTGATCCTTTTTTTGAAACCCAGTGCAAGGTTCCCTTTACCTTTCTTTGACTTTCTTCTGATCCAGAGCCACTTTTACTTTTTGGATCATAAGTACACAGCACTTCTACAACATTATTTTGATCATCATAAACCAGTTCATTAGCTTTTATAATATATGCACTTTTAAGTCTTACCTCTTTACCAATAGTAAGTCTAAAAAACTTTCGGTTTGCTTCTGGTTTAAAATCTTCTTTTTCAATAAAAATCTCCTTTCCAAAAGGCATTTCTCTTTCCCCGGACAAAGGGTTTTCTGGATTGTTTTCGGAAACAACCATTTCGTCTGTGTCGCTTGGATAATTTGTAATAGTTAATTTCAAAGGGTCCAAAACAACCATAACTCTGTTAGATGTCTTGTTAAGCTCTTCTCTAGCGCAAAACTCAAGCAATGAGGCTTCAATGATGTTTTCTCTTTTTGCTACCCCAGCCAGCCTAACAAACTCTTGTAGGGCTACAGGCGGGTACCCTCTTCTTCTTAAACCTGAAATAGTCGGCATTCTTGGGTCATCCCAACCAGAAACAACACCAGAACTTACTAGTAACATTAACTTTCTTTTTGATGTAATGGTGTGGCTAAGGTTTAGCCTTGCAAACTCTCTTTGTTTTGGTTTTAACTTGTTGGGGTCTGCTATCTGTTTTAAAAACCAATTGTATAGTTCTCTATGAGGCTTAAACTCTAAGGTACATAAAGAGTGTGAAATTTGCTCTATGTAATCTGATTCGCCATGAGCCCAGTCATACAATGGATAAACAACCCAGTTAGAGCCGGTTCTTGGGTGTTCTTTTTTAATTACACGATAAATTACAGGATCTCTTAAAAGCATGTTGTTTGCGTTCATGCTTATTTTTGCACGAAGCACATGTTTTCCTTCGGCATAAACTCCTTGTCTCATTTCGTTAAACAATCTTATGTTTTCTTCAATAGGTCTGTCTCTGTATATACTGTTCTCCCCGGGGCTTGTGGGGGTTCCTTTTTGCTCAGCCATTAAAGTAGACGACTGGGAGTCAACGTAAGCTTTTCCGTTTTTAATTAGTTCTAAGGCCCAATTGTAGAGTTGTTCAAAATAATCTGACGCAAACCTTTCTTCATCCCATTTAAAACCCAGCCACGAAATGTCATTTTTAATGGCATCAATATATTGCTGTTCTTCTTTTACGGGGTTTGTATCGTCGAAACGCAAAACAACGGGTGCCTTATATTTTTTTGCTAAACTAAAATTTACACAAATTGCTTTTACATGACCTATGTGTAAAAACCCATTAGGTTCTGGCGGAAATCTAAACTTTAACAAAGACTGATCAAGCCCTGACGCAAGGTCTTCATCAATTATATTTTCGATAAAGTTTTTAGATTCTTTCACTTAATAAAAAAAGCAAAGTTAAATAATTCCCCACTCTTTTTCTTTGTTTAAACTATCTTTGTTGATATGGGAAAAATTATACTTAAAAACGTCCGCTGCTATTCGTTTCATGGCTGTCTAAAAGAAGAAAGCATTATTGGAAGTGATTATCTTGTAAACCTTAAGGTTTGGGCCTCTTTGAAAAAGAGCGCTCAATCGGATGAACTAATTGACACGGTTGATTATGTTTTGTTAAACCATATAATAAAAACAGAAATGTCTAAACCTTCAAAGCTTTTGGAAACTGTAGCTGAAAGAATAACTAATGAAGTTTTTAAAAAGGAGCCTCGTGTTACAAAGTCCGTTGTGTCTATAACAAAACTTTGTCCACCTATAAACGGAGATGTTGAAGAGGTCTCTGTAAAATTAAAACAAAAAAGAGATTCTAAGTTTTAAAATTGTGTATTTTTGCGCTTTTACTGGCACTGTGGCCGAGTGGCTAGGCAGAGCTCTGCAAAAGCTTGTACAGCGGTTCGAATCCGCTCGGTGCCTCCAAAAAACCCTTTCTTTTTCTAGACGGGGTTTTTTTATTCAAAGAAGCCTTTAAAAATTAATACGATTCCAATAATTAAGATTACACTGTTTACCACTATTTTAATTTTTGTTATCACCGCTCTTGTAAGGCTGCTTTTTAGCTGTTGAGCTAAATATATTTTTCCTAAATCAATTGAAAAGTAGGTGCCTACTATTGTTAAAAAAAATAAAAACATTTTATATTCGGTGTCCTGAAAACCGGGGCCATAATTTGCTACAATTAATATCCAAAAAACCAAGACAGCAAAATTAATAATGTTCAGTAAAAAACCTCTAACCATGTTCTTGATTAAGTTTGGAGACTCAGAACCGGTATCAAAACTATACAGCCCTTCTTCTGTTTTATTTTGATATATACCTAACAGAGTAATTCCTGCGTAAAAAGACAACAAAACTCCACCTAGAATTTTCCATGAAGGGTTTTCTTGTATTGATTCTAACAAACTGCTTGTACTTGCATAAGCTATTGCAAAAAAAACGATTTCAGAAAACACAACTCCTATATTAAAAAAAACAGCGGCCTTAAAACCTTTACTAACGCTAATTTCAAGAATAGTAAAAAAAACAGGTCCTATAGTAAAAGCAAGTATAATTCCTAAAAAAATTGCAGGAAGAAAATCTGTCATTATTTTTTTATTTCTGTTATATTTCCTCCAAGCGATATTGTTTGATTAAGTGTTTTTGGGCTTCCGTAAACACCTATAGCGCCTCCAAGCGATGCTTTAGCTTCAAAAATGTCTCTTGCGTTTGCTTTACACGAACCTCCAGACGAAACAACCGCTTCTGTTTGGCTTGATAAAAACTCGTTTGCTTTTATAACTCCTCCGCTTTTTGCCACGGCTTCAAAAGAAAAAGTTGTTCCTTTAACGTTTATAACGCCGCCACTATTGGCAGAAGCTGTAGCTTTTTCTGTTTGTAAGTTAAGTTCAATTTGTCCACCTGAAGCAGCCTTTAAATACATTGTTGATTGTTTTAAGGTGTCTTTGGAAATTACCGTTGCCGCTTGCTTTGCTTCAATTAAAAAAATTCTGCTTTTATGTTTGAGTTTTATAACTGTATTTTGACCTTTTAGTTTTTTAACGAGTTGCATTCTTAAAATTAACGTTCCTGATTTATTTATAACCACCACGTTCTCTGTGTTGTCTCCGGTAATTTTGATGTTGTTTTCTGAAGATTTTTCTAGAATTACATTAATTCCGTCTAAAACCTTAAGTTCTTGAAAGTCACCTATGTTTTTTTCAATTTGAGAAAAAACGATCTGTGTGATTAATAAGAAAAATATTTTCTTCATTTAGTTTTAATTAAGTAGTAAAATTACATTTTTTCTACCAACGAGAAATCAATTTGCTTTTTAGATTGGTTTACTGCCATTACTTTTATTAAAACCTTGTCGCCTAACCTATATTCTTCTTTAGTGTGTCTGCCTAAAAGCAACATCTCGTTCTCTAAAAAATTAAAATAGTCTCCTGGAATGTCTTTTATTCTTATAAACCCTTCACATTTATTTTCTACTGCTTCAACAAAAATCCCTCTTTCTGTTATTCCTGAAATAACACCCTCATAGGTTTTGTTTATGTTTTTAGACATGTATTTAACCTGCATAAATTTAATAGAAGCTCTTTCAGCTTTTGTTGCAGTTTCTTCTCTATTAGAACAATGCAAACATAGTTTTTCTAAGTTTTGATTGCTTTTGTTGTTTAAAAGAATTCTTTCTAATTCTCTGTGAACCAGTACATCGGGATATCTTCTAATTGGAGATGTAAAATGTGTATATTTTTCGAAAGACAAGCCAAAATGTCCAATGTTTTTTGTTGAATATTTAGCCTTACTCATGCTTCTAATAACCAATGTGTCTATCAAATTTTTTTCTGGTGAATCTTCGGTTTGTTTAAGCAGTAAATTTAATTGGTTATTAATGTTTTTTGTGTTGCGTAAATTTTGTTTGTACCCTAATTTTTTTATAATTCTTTCAAGTGTAATTATTTTTTTATCATCTGGATAATCATGAACCCTAAATAATCCGTTTTTATGTTTAATAAAAAGTTTTGCTACTTTTTTGTTTGCTAATAACATAAATTCTTCAATTAATTTATTTGCAGACAATGATTCTTTTATTGTTGTTCTAACTGGTTCTTTTTCTTTATTTAAAACAAATTTTACTTCTTTTTTATTAAATGAAATAGATCCTTTTTCGTGTCTTTCTTTTCTAAGTTTCTTTGCTATGTTATTTATTACATATATCCCTTCTTCTACTTTTTTATTTATTTCTTTTATTTTACCGTCAAGAGAAATAGTTGAAGGAATTAATCCTTTTTTATTGTCTATTATATATTGTGCTTCTTTATAAGAAAGTCTTTCGTTTGAATTAATTACTGTTTTTCCAAACCATTCTTTTATAATCGTATTATTTTTAAAAGTGAAAACCGCTGAAAAAGCATACTTGTTTTCTCTAGGGTTCAAAGAACATAGATTGTTTGAAATTTCTTCTGGGAGCATAGGAACAACCCTATCTACTAAATAAACAGACGTCGCTCTTTTTTCCGCTTCCTTGTTTAAATTTGTGTTTTCTTTTAAAAAATGTGAAACATCTGCAATATGCACTCCTATTTCGAAAGTATCATTGTTGATTTTATTTACAGAAATAGCGTCATCAAAATCTTTAGCGTCTGCTGGATCAATAGTAAAAGTTGTTATATCTCTAAAACATTTTCTTTTTAAATCTTCTTTATTGTTTTGTAAGTTTTTTAATAATTCTGCTTCTTTAATAAGAGTCTTGTCAAACTCGTATGGTAGTTCAAATTCTTCTAAAATTGCATGAATTTCATTATTCACACTTCCTTTTTCACCTAAAATTTTTAAAACATTTGCCTTAGGAAGTTTATCTTCCCATTTATTTATTTCAAAAACAACAATATCATCATCTTTGATATTATTGTCATTACATATAAAAACAACTTTGTCTTTATTAGAATTATAATCAATAAATTTTTGGTTATTTTCTGAAAAAACTACACCGACATATCTTTGTTTTTTTCTTTTAATTACCTTAACTACTTCAACTTCTCTGTTTGTTATTTTTACACATTCTACTGTATCTCCATTTAAAGCTTTCTTTATGTTTTTTTCCGATATAAAAAAATCTTTTTCATTGTTCTCAACTATTAAATAGCCTGATCCTTTTTTTGTCTTATCAATAGTTCCTGAAACTGTTTTTTTAGTATTCATAATATAACTGCCTGGACTAACCTGATTTAAAACACCTTGTTTTTCTAAAGAATCTAAAGCCTTTTTGATAAGTATTATATTGTTTTCTTGTAATCTGCTTTTAATTTGTCTAAAATTTAATTTTTTTCTGTTTGAGATATTTTTAAAAATATTAATTATAGAAGTATTATAAGAACTTGTTTTTTTCTTTGACATTGTAAACCAAAGATAATCTTAAATAATTTTTAAAAATCAAATAATAGTTAACATTTATATAATTATAATAAATAGATTTTTAAAATTATATGGTTATTATTATAGTGTGTTAATTTATACAATAAGTTAAATAATAAAAAAAACACACAAGAATAATTAACATGTTATACATCTTTTTAATTAATATTTAAGAATAGAATAAAAGAGATATAAACACATGTTAATAATAAAAATGTTTATAAATACAAACAAACTAATTGTTAATAATTATAAAAAGAATGTTTATTAAAGTAATATAAATAATAACAAAAGATATTTAAATTTAATAAACAACATTTATAATGATGTTGTAAAATTAAGTGAACAACTAATTAACTAATTATGAACATAGCTATTGGCAACGACCACGCAGGAACAGAATATAAACAAGAAATAAAAAAAATGTTGTTGAGTGAGAAACATATTGTTAATAATCATGGAACCAACAACAATGACAGTGTGGATTATCCTGACCATATACATCCAGTAGCCAGCCAGGTTGAAAACAACGAGGTTGATTTTGGAATAATTATTTGTGGAAGCGGCAATGGAGCTAACATGACAGCCAACAAACATCAAAAAATAAGATCTGCCCTGTGTTGGAACAAAGAAATAGCAGAACTTTCAAGAACACACAACAACGCAAACATTTTAAGCATTCCCTCTAGGTTCGTTAGTTTAAAAGAAGCTAAAGAAATGGTAAAAATTTTTCTAAACACGGATTTTGAAGGAGGTAGACACCTAACAAGGATAAATAAAATTCCCAAATGAAAATAAATTGGGTTGTTAGAAGCTGGCCAGAACTTTCTTTAATGGAACTTTATAGTGTTTTAAGACTTAGATCAGAGGTGTTTGTTGTAGAACAAGACTGCGTTTACCAAGACATAGACAATAAAGATCAAAAAGCAATTCATCTTTTAGGATATGAAAAGAAAGAGCTAATAGCATATTCTAGAATATTTAACGAAGGAGATTATTTTAAAGTAACTTCTTTTGGAAGAGCAATTATTAAAAAAGAAAAAAGAGGGGTAGGATATGGGGACGAACTTGTTAAAGAATCGCTAAGAATTATTAAAAGTAAATACGGAAACAAAAAAGTTAAAATTTCCGCGCAAGCCCATTTAAAAAACTTTTATGCTAAACACACTTTTATAGCTAAAGGAGAGGAATATTTAGAAGATGGTATTCCTCATATTTCAATGGAAAGTCTTTAAAAACAAATCGTTTATACACCCCGAAATTTCTTTAGAAGAAGCTTCTTTTTTCCCTTGAAACAAAATAAAAAGACTTCCTTTTTTCTTTTCAAATACAGTGTCGGGTAGCGCTCTAATTTGTTCTTTTATTCTTCTTTTTATAAGGTTTCTTTTAACGGCTAAGGGAATTAATTTTTTAGGCACAGAAACACCTATTTTTAAAGAAGACCCGCCTGGCAAATAAACGGATCTTAAAAACCCAGCCGAACACGAAGTCCCTGATTTAAAAAGGAGTTCTATTTCTTTTTTACTTTTTAAAGAAGTTTTTTTATTATAAAAAGACATTTAAGGCTGGAAAATATTGTTTGTCATATCTACGTCTGCTAAAAGACCAGAAGGGTCAATCTCTATTTTAAGAACTTCTTTTTGTAAAGGGATTAGGTAATTCGGTGAGGCCCACCCCCAAAAAGGAAGGGTTTCAAAAGAAGGACTTAGTTCTGTTTTAACCCCCCTCATAAGGTCTATAGGAATGTAAAAGTGTTTTTTTGTATTATCAACAAACGTTACAACAAGCTCAATAGGCATAGGGATTAACCCTTTTCTTTCTAAAACAACATTTCCATCTTGGAATTTAACCGCATAATCAATTTTTTCTGCAGTTCTTGTCCAGTCGTTCAAGTACCACTCAAGCTCTAAATCAGAAACCTTTTCAGCAACCCTTTTAAAATCATTAGGCCCTGGGTGTTTAAACTTAAACTCGTTAAAATACCTTTTAATAATTTTTTTTAATGTTTTTTGACCAACAACATAACCAAGCTGGGATAAAAAAACAGAACCCTTGCTATAAGCCGAAACACTATAAGCAAAATTATAACTAAACCTATCAGAATGGGTTGTTTGAGGCTGTTCAACCCCAGAATTAGCTAGCCTACGATAGCTGTTGTACGAACCTTTAAAAGGGTTTTTTGGCGTCTTTCCTAAAACAGAGTTTTCTGCCAAAACATCAATGTAAGACGCAAAACCCTCGTCCATCCACGGGTGCTTTGCCTCGTTATTAGCTAAAATATGTTGAAACCAAGCGTGGGCCATTTCATGAGAAGTTGTTCCAAGCAGCCTAGAATATTGTTCTCCCCCAGTAATAAGAGTAGACATGGCATATTCCATACCTCCATCACCACCTTGAATTATAGAGTATTGTTTCCAAGGATACTCGCCAATGTTTTCGTTAAAATATTCCATTAACCCCACACTATGAGGCTGTAATTTCCTCCAATTCTCAAGGTTGGTCTTATATAAAAAATGTAATTCTATGTCGTTTGGCCCCCTAACCACATCATGATAAAAATCAGGATCAGCTGCCCAGGTAAAATCATGGACATTAGGAGCGTAAAAATGCCATGTAAGGGTTTCTTTTTTAGAATGATCAACGGTTTTGTTTTTAGACTGATATCCGTATCCTATTTCGTTGGAGTTTTGTAAATATCCGGTTCCGCCTAGAATATAATTTTTATCAATAGTTATTTTGACATCGTAATCTCCCCAAACCCCATGGAACTCCCTTGCAATATACGGGTTAGGATGCCACCCTTCAAAGTCATATTCTGCAAGCTTTGGAAACCATTGTGTCATTGATAAAGCAACCCCGTCGTTATTATTTCGTCCAGACCTACGAATTTGTTTAGGCACAACTCCCCTAAACTTTAGGGCAAGCTTAGTTTTTTTTCCAGGCAACAAGACTTTATTTAACCTAGCCAACAAAACCGTCTCCTGTTTTTCAAAAACTATCGGCTTACCGTCTTGCTTTAATTCAAAAACAGACAAATCTCCCTCTTCACTTTTTTTAAGCTTGCTTATCCTGTCTTGAACCCTTCTGTCGGGGTCGCTAATGTTAAGAGACCTGACGTCCATTTGGCTTCCGGGCTTAAAAGCGTTAAAATATAAATGATAATACACCTTTCTTATTGTGTCAGGCGAATTATTGGTATATACAATTTCCTGATTTCCGCTAAACTCAAAGGTTTTAACATCAACACTAACATTCATGTTATAGTCAGCTTTCTGTTGCCAATTAGATTGTGAAGACAAAACAAGAGGCAAAAAAAAGAATAAATAAAAAAAAGACTTCATATAGATTAATTAAATATTTCGTTAAAAGTAAAAGATTTGTCAATTCTTACACCTTTTTCTGTGTTTTTTAAGGTGATGATTTGGTTGTAAGGGTCGTGTTCTAAGAACAAATAATAATTATTGTCAACAGCTTCTTTTAAGAAAAGCTCTTTTTCACTCATTGAAACCAAAGGTTTCACGTCGTAACCCATTATATAAGGAACAGGAACGTGTCCTGCGGTGGGTAGAAGATCAGCCGCAAAGACAAGAGACTTGTCTTGGTAAGTCAGCCTAGGAATCATTTGTTTTTCTGTGTGGCCATTAACAAACAAGATGTCCATGTTGATTTCTTTTTTGTGTTCAAAGCCCGCGGGGTGTTGAGGCACAAACTCAAGAGCTCCTGACTCTTTAATAGGCGAGAGGTTTTCTTTTAAAAAAGACGCTTTTTCTCGAGGGTTTGGGCTCTCAGCCCAAGACCAATGGTTTTTATTACTCCAATACTTGGCGTTTTTAAATAGAGGCCTGTAAAACGACTTGTTATTGTCCCAAACAGTACCGCCCCCACAATGATCGAAATGAAGATGAGTAAAAACAACATCTGTGATTTCTTCACAGGAAAAACCCGCGCTATTAATTGACGACACCAGCTCGTGTTCTCCCCATCTATAATAGTAGCTAAAAAACTTTTCTGTTTGCTTTGTTCCCATTCCAGTATCTATTAAGGTTAACCTTTTGCCGTCTTCAACAAGCAAACATCTTGAAGCCACATCAATCATGTTGTTTTTATCAGATGGGTTGGTTTTTTGCCAAAGCGACTTAGGAACTACCCCAAACATGGCACCGCCATCTAACTTAAAGTTTCCAGCCTCAATAGGGTGTAGAGTCATAATATAAATATAAAAAATTACTTGATAGTAAGCCTTAAAACAGAACACACAGAGTTATGAACAAACTTATCTTTACCACCTCCAAACAATACGTTTAGCCAGTTGTCTTTTTCAGGAGTTCCAAGTATGAGTAAATCAAAATTTGCGGACTGTTCAGAAATAGTTTCTAAAGGATTGTCGCTTTCTACAAGAACAAACTCACTTTCACAAAAAGTGTTGGAGATCAACGCAGAAGAAGAAACTCTAACAGACTTCTTTGTTTCGTTAGACGCATCTAAAGGAATTATATTCAACAAAGTTAATTTTGCTCCATAAAAACCACAAATATTTTCAGCAACCTCTATAAAAGCCTTATTTTTTCTCCCAGGCCTTAAAGCAAGAACAATTTTTTCAAAACTTCTAACCCCGTTGTCTTTATAAAGGGCAAAACTAGAGTTCACATTTCTTAAAAGCCAACCAATAGGATTGCCGACCAAAATTCCAGACCTGGCTCTTCCTTCCCAGCCCATAACAAGCCATTTACATTTTCTTTGCCCAGTTATGTTTTCGATAGAATTAGACACATTGTGAGTCGAAACGGTTTCATAGGTTAAATTCGTTTTTTTAAGAGATTTGATGTTTAAAATTCTTCTTTTAATAGATTCAGATTTTGGCGAATGGGTGTTGACCGCTTCCAAAAAAGTTTGATTAGGAGCTTCAATTAAATTGATAGCGTTTAACTTAACATTGTTTTTAATTGAAGAAGCAATTTCAACCAATGTTTCAGGAGATGTTTCGTCCCCAAGCAAAGGAACCACGATTTCAGCACTAGTGTTAACAACCTCTTCTTCGTTTATGTTTAATTCTGTTTTTGCCTCTTCAAGACCCTCTTTTCCGCTTCTAAACAAGAAAGAAAGGATTTTATAGCTTGAAAAAACACCTTTTCTATTCGTTTTTCTTCCATAAAAGAAAAAAGTTACAAACCCAAAAACAAAAGCCCCAAGTATTGAGAGTAGCGGCATAATGCCTAAATAAGCTAACAATACAATCCCACTAAGAACACCAAAAATTTGAACATACGGATAAAAAGGAGACCTGTAAGAAGGGTTGTACCATTGAGCGTTTGTTTCTCTTAAAACTATCACCGCAAGATTTACCGAAATAAACATTAAAACCTTAAAAGCGCTAGCTAGTTTTGCGATTTTTTCTACATCTAAATACAATATGGCAAGACCAATTATAAAAGCAGTTACAAGAATAGAATAAACGGGAGTCATAAACTTTCCACTTATTGAACCCAGAAACCCGGGCAACATTTTGTCTCTTGCCATTGCAAAAGGAAATCTAGAAGAAGCAAGCACACCTGAATTAGCCATTGAAAGAAGCGTCAAAACCCCAACCACACCAGCAGCATATCCAAAAGCGTCGCCACCTAATTTTTGAGACAAAGTGTAAATAGGTTTAATGTCGTTTACCAAAAAAGAAGCCTCCACGTTTCCAACTAAAACAATTGCCACCAAAACATAAACAATCGTAATTAAAAACAAAGAAATCAACATGGTTTTAGGGAGGTTTTTTTCAGGGTTTTTAATCTCACCAGCAACAGCAGCAACTTTTGTAACTCCTGCATACGAAATATACAAGAAAGCAACAGCGCTTATAAAACCTGAAGATTCTTTTGCAAAAACAGGCTCTGTAAGAGAGGCGTCAAAAGAACCAAAACCAAAAAAAACAATACAGATTAAAGACAGAACGCTAATACTAACTATAATAAGTTGGGTTTTTTCAACTTTTTTAACCCCAAAAATATTCAACAATAAAATAAGAAGAAGAGAGAAAAGGGCAATACTTTTAGTAAGGCTTGAGTCGATCTCAATTAAGACATATAAATAAGCGCTTAACCCAACAAGTGAAAAAGCACTTTTTAGCAATAAAGACAACCAGAGCCCTAAACCAGAAATTGTTCCAAACAAAGGGCCAAAAGCTCTTTCGATATAAACGTATGTTCCCCCAGATTTAGGCATTGATGTGGCCAGTTCAGATTTTGACAAAACAGCAGGCAAAATACACAACGCAGAAACCAGAAAAGCCAACCAAACAGAAGATCCTGTGATGCCAACAGCAAGCCCAGGAAGAACAAAAATCCCACTAAGCATTCCGCCAACACTTACAGCGATAGCGCCTGGCAAAGACAATGTTCTTTGAAGTTTTTTCATTTAAACGTTATTATATTAAAAATAATATTTTTAAACAGAAATCCTATAAAGATTTCTTTAATTGTAAAACATTTTTTGTAAACAACGAGTGGTCAAATTTTAAAACAAAGAAACCAACAAAATCTAATCATTCAGTTTTAAGACGGCCATAAACGCTTCTTGAGGAATCTCAACACTTCCCACTTGTCTCATTTTCTTTTTACCTTTTTTCTGTCTTTCAAGAAGTTTTCTTTTTCTACTTATATCACCCCCGTAACATTTCGCCGTTACATCTTTTCTAACAGCTTTTATTGTTTCACGGGATATAATTTTAGCACCAATAGCAGCCTGTATAGGAATGTCAAATTGTTGCCGAGGAATTAATTGCCGTAATTTTTCACACATCTTTTTTCCTATTGAATAAGCGTTGTCAGCATGAATTAAAGACGAAAGCGCATCAACAGAGCTCCCGTTTAATAATAAATCCACCTTAACAAGCTTGGATTTTCTCATACCAACAGGAGAGTAGTCAAAAGAAGCATAGCCTTTAGAAACCGTTTTAAGACGGTCATAAAAATCGAACACAATTTCAGCCAGTGGCATGTCGAAAATAAGCTCAACTCTTTGAGTGGTTAAATAGGTTTGGTTCTTTATTTCGCCTCTTTTTTCAATACACAAACTCATTACATTCCCAACATAATCAGACTTTGTAATTATAGTTGCCTTAATAAAAGGCTCTTCAACTCTTTCCAAACTTGAGGGATCGGGTAAGTCTGTGGGATTGTTAACAAGTATTGGGGCCTGAGGATCTTTTCGTGTGTATGCGCTGTAAGAAACGTTAGGAACAGTTGTGATTACAGACATATTAAACTCTCTTTCAAGTCTTTCTTGGATTATCTCTAAATGCAACATTCCTAAAAACCCACATCTAAAACCAAAACCAAGCGCAGAGGAGCTTTCAGGGGAATAAACCAGAGAAGCGTCGTTTAGTTGCAGCTTGTCCATTGAAGACCGTAACTCTTCATAGTCTTCAGTGTCTACCGGGTAAATACCCGCAAACACCATTGGCTTTACATCTTCAAAACCAGAAACCCCTTCACTATCTACTGAGTCGACGTCTATAATAGTATCACCAACCTTAACTTCTTTTGCGTTTTTAATTCCAGTTATCAAATAACCCACATCTCCAGCACCAATATATTTTTTAGGTGTTTGGGTAAGGTTTAAAGTACCAACTTCGTCAGCAGAATATTCTTTTTGAGTTGCAAGAAATTTAATCCCTTGGCCTTTTGAAATTTTCCCAGAAAAAACACGAAAATAAGTTTCAACCCCTCTAAACGGGTTATAAACAGAGTCAAAAATAAGCGCTTTTAAAGGCGCATTGTCATCTGTTTTTGGGGCGGGAACCACATTAATTATGGCGTTTAAAATATCACCAACTCCAAGCCCTGTTTTCGCAGACGCGTGTATAATCTCCTCTTTTTTACAACCAAGCAGATCAATAATATCATCGCTAACTTCTTCTGGATTTGCCGAAGGGAGATCGATTTTGTTAAGAACAGGAATAATTTCTAAGTCATTTTCCAGAGCTAGATAAAGGTTAGATATCGTTTGTGCTTGAATACTTTGGGCAGCATCTACAATAAGAAGCGCACCTTCGCAAGCAGCAATTGACCTAGAAACTTCGTACGAAAAATCAACATGGCCAGGCGTATCTATTAGGTTTAAAACATAATCAATTCCGTCTTTTTTATAATTCATTTGTATAGCATGTGACTTGATCGTTATACCCCTCTCCCTTTCAATATCCATGTTATCTAAAAGTTGATCTTGTTTTTCTCTGCTAGTAACAGCTCCGGTGTAATCAAGAAGCCTATCGGCAAGAGTACTTTTACCGTGATCGATATGAGCGATAATACAGAAATTTCTAATTTCAGCCATACAGAATAAATAAGGCACAAATATAATGGAATAAACTCTTTAAGTCTATTAAGATTAATATTTTACTTTTGCACTAAAATATTAGCTTTTGATTAAGATAGGCGACATTGAAATACCAAGCTTTCCTCTTTTGTTGGCCCCAATGGAAGACGTAAGCGACCCTCCCTTTAGAGCGTTGTGCAAGGAGCAAGGAGCTGACGTAGTTTATACTGAGTTTATCTCAAGTGAAGGGCTCATAAGGAACGCTCAAAAAAGTGTCATTAAATTAGATATTTTCGAAAAAGAAAGACCTGTTGGAATTCAGATCTTTGGCGCAAACCTTGACTCAATGCTTCAGTCTATAGATATCGTTGAATCTGTAAAGCCAGATATTATTGACATTAATTTTGGATGTCCAGTAAAAAAAGTTGTATCAAAAGGCGCAGGAGCAGGTATTTTAAAAGACATTGATCTTATGGTAAAACTAACACGTGAAATGTGCAAAAGAACCAAACTTCCTGTTACTATTAAAACTAGACTTGGTTGGGATGAAAATTCAATAAAAATAGTTGAAGTTGCAGAAAGGCTACAAGACGTGGGGGCAAAAGCAATTTCGATACACGGTAGAACAAGAGCTCAAATGTATAAAGGTGAAGCAAACTGGAAGCCGATAGCTGAAGTAAAAAACAACCCAAGAATGTTTATTCCTGTTTTTGGAAACGGAGACGTGAACAGCCCAGAAAAAGCAAAACTAATGAGAGACGAGTTTGGTTTAGACGGAGCTATGATAGGCAGGGCAAGCATTGGCAATCCTTGGTTTTTTAATCAAGTAAAGGCTTTTTTAAAAACAGGAGAAAAAACAGAGCCCCCTTCAATTTTGGAAAGAATTAACGTTGCTAAACGGCATTTAGAAATGTCTATAAAGTGGAAAGGCGATCGATTAGGGGTTTTAGAAACACGAAGACATTATTCTAATTATTTTAAAGGAATAAAAGACTTCAAACCCTATAGAACAAAACTTGTTACTCTTGAATCAACAAAAGAACTAATGAATTTATTTTCAGAGCTAGAAGAAATAAACGAGACACTATTAGTTACAGCTTAATTTTCAGGCTTGTTTTGGAGGCGAGATAAGCTCCTGTACCACAAACAATCAACAGAAACACAATCACCACCACCACGTTAGACAGCTCTAAGCTTACTGGGTAAGGAATTTCAGTTCCTGCCAATTTAATAAAAGAAAAAGCTTTTTGTAAGTACACAAAACAAATTCCAGACAATAATCCGATTACTCCACCAGAAAAAGAAACCATTAAGCCATGTTTAAAAAACAAACTTTGTATGTTTTTTTTGGTAGCACCAAGCTTTAAAAGAGTTTGTACTCCTTTTCTTTTTTCTACAATTAAAATGATTATTGCCCCAACGGAATTAAACATTGCAACAACCAATATTAAACCCATAAGAATGTTTAAAATCAACCCCTCTACGTTTAACATCTTGTAATATGTTTGGTTAAGCTCTTCTCTTGAACTCACTACAAACCCTTTGTTAAACACTTTTTTTAAAGCTTTTATCAACGGCTTAGGATTGTTAAAAGACTTAATCAATATGGATGTAATTTCATTTTTGTCTTTCTTTAAAAGGGATCGAGCAGAATTTAAAGAAGAAAAAACAGTTCTTTGATCTTTTTCGTTTGAAGAAGAGTATACGCCTGATGGAACAAATGCCAAAGATCGAAAAGGGCTTTTGAGCAAAGAAGAGCCAATATTATTGTTAGGAACACCAACGCTTAAAACACCGCCATAATTAAAAAGACCTAAATTTAATTTGTCAGCAATAAAATAACTCACCAAAACTTCGTTAGAGTTTAAATCTACCCATCTTCCAACAGAAATAATACTGTCAATTTCTATAACGCTTCTAAAGTTTTTGTCAACACCAACCAGTTTGCCAAAAGTGTTTTTTCCATCACTACTTAAAAAAACTTTTTCCTCAAGCGTTTTAGAGTAAGTAAAAGAATCATTTCTGGACGAAAGCCAACGTACTTGACTTTCGGTTGGTGTGAAAGAAGATAAAGAGGTAGAGCTAATTTTAATATCAGGATCAAAAGCTTTGTTATAGTTCAGACCAAAATCTTTGAGGCCTGAGAAGACAGAAAGAACAATAAAAAAAGAACATGAGGCTACTACTAAAACAAATGACGCCGTTAAGCTTATAAAATTTACAATATTGAATTTGCTTTTTGAAAAAAAATATCTTTTTGAAACAAAAAAGCTAACACCCATTTTAAATTTTTTTTCTTTTAGGAAGTAGAGAGCTGTTTTTAATCGGATCTTCTGTTTTTTTCAAAGCGTTGTCGATAGAATCAATATGCTCTAAAGAATCATCGTTATAAAAAAACAGTTCAGGAATCCTTCTTACTTGGTTTTTAACCAATAAAGCCAAAGAATGCCTTATAGCATTTTTCTTCTTTGAAAATAAATCAAAAATCATTTCCGTGTTTTTTACAGGGAAGATGCTTATGTAGGTTTTTGCAGAAGATAGATCAGACGAAACCCGCACTTTTGTTACTGAAGCAATTACAGACCCAGACAAATTTTCTTTTAACAGCTGCTGAAGAATTACAGTTAAATCCTGTTGAATTACGGCTCCTATTTTTTTTTGTCGGGTTGTTTCCATATAACAAAAATACAGAAAACTTTAACTATAATCTTGAAATACGAAGCGTGTTTACCTGCCCTTTCTCTTTTACCGGCATAGCCGCAAGGTTAACTACAAGCTCGCCGTTTTTTACAAAACCTTTTTCAATAGCTAAGTGATTTACCTCCTCAACAGTTTTGTCAGTGCTTACAAAGTTGTCATAATAAATACACTTAACACCCCAAAGCAACCCAAGCTGAGAAAGAATTCGTTTGTTTGAAGTAAAAACCAATATAATTGCAGACGGTCTCCATGATGAAATTTGCCACGCGGTGTAGCCGCTATTGGTTAGTGTGCATATGGCTGAAGCGCTAAGCTCATTAGCAATGTTACAAGCTTGAAAACAAATAGCCTTTGTAATAACTCTTTTAGAGTGAATTTCAGGCAAAGTGTCTGGAACCGATATTAAAGGAGAGTTTTCAACCCCCTTAATTATCTTTCCAATTGTTTGAATAACCTCAATAGGGTATTTTCCTACAGACGTTTCTCCAGAAAGCATTACTGCATCAGCGCCATCCATCACAGAGTTTGCCACATCATTAACCTCGGCCCTTGAGGGGGTAAGGCTGTCGATCATGGATTCCATCATCTGAGTAGCAATTATTATAGGCTTTCGAGCTTTTTTAGCCTTATTAACCATGAGTTTTTGTTTCAAAGGAACTTCTTCTGCGGGAATTTCAAGACCCAGATCTCCCCTAGCCACCATTAAACCATCAGCCTCGTGAAGTATTGCGTCTAGATTAAGAATAGCTTCAGGCTTTTCAATTTTAGCAATAATTGGAATTTTGTGTTTTGAGTTTTGACTAATTAGCTCCTCTAGTTCACAAACATCTTCTTTTGATCTAACAAAAGAAAGCGCCAACCAATCAAAACCATTTTTTATTGCAAACAAAGCGTCTGTTTTATCCTTTTCTGTAAGAGCAGGCAATGAAAGCTTTGTGTTAGGAAGGTTTACCCCTTTTTTAGACTTTAGATCGCCCCCTTGAATAACCTTAGTTTTAACTAAGTCTTTTTTATTTGTTTCAAGAATTTCTAAAATAATCTTACCATCATCAACCAAAACCCTTTCGCCTTTTGAAACATCTTTAGGAAAGTCTTTATAATTTATGGAAACCAATTTAGAATCACCAAACTCTATCGCGTTAGTTGTAATAGAAAACAAAGCCTCGTTTTCAATCACAGCATCTTCTTTTACATTACCTATGCGAATTTTCGGCCCTTGCAGATCTCCTAAAATTGCAACATGAAACCCCAACAAGGAACTTAACTCTCGAATGTTTGAAACGGTGTTTTTTACCTCATCATGATTGGCGTGTGAAAAATTAATACGAAATACATTAACGCCATTTTCAATTAAAGATTTAAGCATGGACTTTTCTGTAGAGCTAGGTCCTAAGGTTGCTATTATTTTAGTTTTATTTAAAGTCATTTTATTCAAATATTAAATTTTCTTTTGATTTAAGCTTCTTTTTAGGAATTTTATAAATGGAAATAAGTTCAGGAATTTTAGAAATTTTTTTTAAAAAACTAGCAAAAAGACATTGATCTCCACTACATTTTAACACGTATTTTACAGAAGGAATTTCTGGCATTAAAAAAAACGTTTCAACCGAGTCTTGAAAAAAGGTCAATGAGCCCTCAGATTTAATAGAGTTTTCACAAGAATTGTTGTATATCCAGATGTCTAAATCAGATTTTTTATTAAAATAGTTGTAAGTCATAAATGAGCCTTTATTAGACTTAAACGTAAGGTCTTTTCTTGTTCTGGTGAAGCGTGTTCCTAAATGAAAGTTTAGCAAAAGAACGAGTTTAAAAAACTCATCATCAAAATGTAAGGCGAAATAGCTCGTATCTTTTTCAGGTTCAATATGTTTCAAGACATGATTAGGCATAAGTCCAAATATACAACATGTAATAGTTATGCAGTAAACGAAATACTATTCTTCAAATTTCTTAAACAGAACACACGCGTTATGTCCTCCAAAACCAAAGGTATTGCTCATAGCATAACTTACTTCTCTTTTTTGAGATTGGTTGAAGGTGAAATTAATTTTTTCGTCAATTGTGTCGTCTTTTGTTAGGTGGTTTATTGTGGGAGGAATAATACCATTGTTAATTGATAAAATTGATGAAATTGCTTCAACTGCACCTGCCGCACCTAACAAATGACCGGTCATTGATTTGGTTGAATTAATATTCATAGAGTAGAGGTGGTCTCCAAAGACTTTATAAAGAGCCTTAGATTCAGCAACATCTCCTAAAGGAGTAGAAGTCCCGTGCATATTAATAGTGTCAATCATTTCTAAGCTTACACCAGCGTCTCTCAAGCAGTTTTCCATAACCTTAATTGCCCCGATTCCCTCAGGATGAGGAGCGGTCATGTGGTATGCATCAGCAGATAGACCTCCACCAATAAGTTCAGCGTATATTTTAGCACCTCTTTTTTTAGCATGCTCATATTCTTCTAGTATTAAAGCTCCCCCTCCTTCTCCCAGAACAAACCCATCCCTGTCTTTATCAAAAGGTCTTGACGCAGTTTTGGGATCTTCATTTCTTGTCGAAAGCGCATGCAATGCATTGAACCCACCAATACCAGAAATAGAAACACCAGCTTCAGAACCGCCAGAAACAATTACATCAGCATGACCAAGACGTATGTAGTTTAACCCATCTATCAAAGCGTTTGCGGATGAAGCACATGCGGAAACAGTGGCAAAATTAGGACCCCTAAAACCATTTCTAATCGAAATTATTCCAGGAGCAATGTCAGGTATCATTTTAGGAATCATAAAAGGATTAAATCTAGGCGTTCCGTTTCCAGAAGCAAAGCCTAAAACTTCGTTTTGAAAGGTTTCTAAACCGCCAATTCCGGCACCCCAAATAACACCAACCCTATCTTTATCAACATTGTCTTCTATCAGTCGAGAGTCTTTAATTGCCTCCTCAGACGAAACAATGCCGTATTGAGCAAACCGATCCATCTTTCTTGCAAGTTTCCTGTCCATAAAATTTTGAGGATCAAAATTTTTAAGCTCACAAGCAAACTTTGTTTTGAAATGGGTTGTGTCGAAATAAGTGATGTCATTAGCCCCGCTTTTTCCAGACGTTAGACCATCCCAATATTCGGAAACGGTGTTACCAATAGGTGTCAATGCCCCTAGTCCGGTAACAACAACACGCTTAAGTTCCATAAAGACTATTTTGAGCTTTCGATGTACTGTACAGCTTGACCAACAGTGGCAATTTTCTCTGCTTGGTCGTCAGGGATTTGAATATCAAATTCTCTTTCAAATTCCATAATTAATTCTACTGTGTCAAGAGAGTCAGCGCCTAAGTCGTTAGTAAAACTAGCGGCAGGCACAACTTCATTTTCATCAACTCCTAATTTGTCGACAATGATTGCATTAACTCTAGATGAAATATCAGACATAATTCTTTTGTTTAAAGTTCCGACAAAAATAAAAAACTTTACATTATATACCTTCTTTTTTATAAAAATTAAAAAAAAGAGTGCTTTTAAATGTTTAATTAAGAAGGAGAAAAGCGTTATTTTTGATTTATATTAGAGTTAATATTGAAAAATAAAAATAAAAATATAGTTGTTTTTGCATCAGGCTCTGGTTCCAATGCCGTTAAAATTTACGAGTATTTTTCAGGCCTAAACAATGTTAATATAGCTTCTTTGTATTGTAACAATCCTAATGCAAAAGTCTTGGAGAGGTTTAAATCTTTTAACATTGATACTGTTTTGTTTTCTAAGGATGACCTTAAAAGCAATATTATTTTGAACAGTTTAAAAAATGTTAATCCAGATCTTATTGTATTAGCAGGGTTTTTATTAAAAATTCCAAAGGACATAACTAACTTTTTTAAAAATAAAATAATAAATATTCATCCGGCTCTTCTGCCTTTGTATGGGGGAAAAGGAATGTATGGAGAAAACATTCATAAAGCTGTTATAAAAAACAAAGACAAAATGTCTGGACTTACAATACATTACGTTAATGATAAATATGACGATGGAACAATTATTTTTCAAAAAACAATTAGAATAGAGCCTGGCGAAACCCCTTTGTCTCTTTCAAAAAAAATATTAACAGAAGAGCATATAAACTATCCTGTGGAAATAGGAAAACTTTTAGCAAATGATCAATAGTGATGTAATTATTTACACTGATGGGTCCTCTCGAGGTAACCCAGGGCCTGGAGGCTATGGAATTGTTATGGAAGACTGTAAAACAGGATTTACCAAACAATACTCTAAAGGATTTAAAATGACGACAAATAACAGAATGGAGCTTTTAGCTGTAATTGACGCACTAATAAAACTTAAGAAAAACAACTTAAAAATCACTGTTTATACTGATTCAAAATACGTTGTGGACGCTATAGAAAAAAAATGGGTTTTCAAATGGAAAAAAAGCGGGTTTAAAAACAAAAAAAATGTAGATTTGTGGCTTGATTTTTTGAGTATTTACGACAAAAACAAAATCGCTTTCAAATGGATAAAAGGACATAATAATCACCTGCAAAATGAAATTTGTGACAAACTTGCTTTTAACGCTTCAAAAAACAAAACCCTTTTTATTGACGAAGGTTATGAAAGTCAAAATTTAAACAAACTATTTTGAAGAAAACATTAATTGTGGGTACCGTTGCTTATGATGAAATCGAAACTCCCAAAAAACATTCTGGAAAAATTTTAGGAGGAGCAGCCACTTATATTGGTCTAAGCTCTGCTCTTTTTAGCTCTCAAGCATCTATTATCTCTGTCGTTGGAGGAGATTTTGAGCCTAGTTTTTTGGAACTACTCAAATCAAAGGGATTAAATATTGATTCTATAGAAATAATTAGCAAAGGAAAAACTTTTTATTGGAAAGGTAAATATCATAAAGACTGGAACAAAAGAGACACTTTAAGCACACAGCTTAATGTTCTTGCAGATTTTAATCCAGTTGTAAAAAAAGAAGACACTTATTCAGAAATAATTGTTTTAGGAAACCTACATCCTGCTGTTCAAAACTCTGTGTTAAGCCAAATGCGTTCTAAAACTAAAAGCGTCATTCTTGACACTATGAATTTCTGGATGGATAACTCCCTACAAGAGCTTCTTAAAGTTATAAAACAAGTCAATATTATAATTATAAACGACGAAGAAGCAATTCAGCTTTCAGGAAAGGACACTTTATTTGCTGCAGCAACTGAAATCCTTAAAATGGGACCAGAACATGTTGTTATTAAAAAAGGAGAACACGGAGCAATGTTGTTTAGCGAAAAGGAATTTTTTACAACCCCAGCATATCCTGTTAATAAAGTGGAAGATCCAACTGGAGCAGGAGATTCGTTTGCGGGAGGATTTGCAGGGTTTTTATCCCAAAGCAAGGACTTAGATTTTGAAACACTTAAATTGGCGGTTGTTCACGGTACTGTTTTAGCATCCTTTTGTGTTGAGGGTTTCGGCACCTCTAAAATGGAAAAGTTAAACAAAGAAACAGTAGAGAAACGATTTAAAGAATTTAAGAAATATACCAGGTATTAAAGAAATTTAATCACTAACTTTAAAGCATCAATGAGCGATCATATTAAACACGAATGCGGAATAGCTCTTATAAGATTGCTTAAACCCCTGGAATTTTATCAAAAAAAATACGGCTCAAAATCATACGGAGTAAACAAGATGTATTTGATGATGGAAAAACAACACAACAGGGGCCAGGACGGAGCAGGGCTTGCAACTGTAAAAATTGGAGCGAAACCTGGAGAAAAATACATTTTTAGAGAAAGATCATCCGCCAAACAACCAATCCAAGAAGTTTTTACAAGAGTAAGTGAGAGAATAGCCGCTTCTGAAGAAATAGAAGGTAACGTTCCTTTTCAAGCAGAGCTTTTACTTGGGCACGTAAGATATGGAACGTTTGGTAAAAACAATATAGAAAGCGTTCACCCCTTTTTAAGACAAAACAATTGGACTCATAGAAATCTAATTGTAGCAGGAAATTTTAATATGACCAACAACCAAGAGCTGTTTGAGAACTTGGTTAAGCTAGGGCAGCATCCCAAAAGCAAAGTAGACTCAGTTACTGTAATGGAAAAAATAGGACATTTTCTTGATGATGCTGTACATAAAATTTATAAAGATTTAAAAAAAGAAGGTTTCAACAAACAAGAGGCTTCTCCTTTAATTGAAAAAAGACTCAAGATCAGCAAGGTTTTAAAAAAAGCTTCTAGAGACTGGGACGGAGGATATGCAATGGCGGGACTTTTGGGCCATGGTGATGCTTTTGTTTTAAGAGATCCTTCAGCAATTCGACCTGCTTATTATTACCAAGACGATGAAGTTGTTGTTGTTGCCTCAGAAAGACCTGTAATTCAAACAGTTTTTAACACAGCATTTGAAGAAATCAAAGAGCTTGAAGCGGGACACAGCATAATAATAAAAAAATCAGGGAAAACTTTGACCGTTCCTATTCTTGAGAAAAAAGAAAGAAAAGCATGTTCTTTTGAAAGAATATATTTTTCAAGAGGAAGTGACAAAGAAATATATTTAGAACGAAAAAAACTAGGAGAATTACTTTTTCCTAAAATATTACAATCCATAAACAGTGATTTAAAAAACACAGTTTTCTCTTATATTCCAAACACAGCAGAAACTTCTTTTTTTGGACTAGTCCAAGAAGCACAAAAATACATAAGTAGCCAGGCAATTGTAAAACTACTTGAGGAAAAACAAGAAATATCAAAAGAAAATTTAGAAAAACTTTTTTCATTAAAACCTAGAATTGAAAAGGTTGCAATTAAAGACGCAAAACTTAGAACATTTATTGCTGACGATGCAAATAGAGATGAATTAGTTGCTCATGTTTACGACATAACTTATGGTTCTATAAAAAAATCAGATACACTGGTTATTATTGATGATAGTATTGTTAGGGGAACTACTTTGCAAAAAAGTATTTTAAAAATTTTAGACAGATTAAACCCAAAAAAAATAGTAGTAGTTTCAAGCGCTCCTCAGATTAGATATCCAGACTGTTACGGAATAGACATGGCAAAAATGGAAGACTTTATTGCTTTTAGAGCTGCAATCGCTTTGCTTAAATCTGAGGGAAAAGAAGATGTTATTAAAGAAACCTACAAAGAATGTTTAAAAGAGCTTAAACTTCCTTCCTCAAAAATGAAAAACAAGGTTAAAAAAATCTATATTGACTATACAGATGAGGATATTTCTAATCAAATATCAAAACTCTTAAAAGAAAAAGAAATAAAAACAGACGTTCAGGTAATCTTCCAAACAGTGGAAAGCCTTCATTCTGCATGCCCAAAAAATCTTGGAGACTGGTATTTTACCGGAAATTATCCAACTCAAGGCGGTAATAAAGTTGTTAACCAGTCTTTTGTTAATTTCTACGAGGGCTCTAAAAAAAGAGCGTATTAAGCTTTTTCGTTAAACCTTTTTGAGACCTCGTCCCAGTTAATTACATTAAAAAATCCAGAAACATAGTCAGGACGTCTATTTTGATAATTTAAATAATATGCATGTTCCCAAACATCTAGACCTAAAATAGGATACCCTCCACAACCAATACCGTTCATTAGCGGATTGTCTTGGTTGGCCGTAGAGCAAACCTCAAGCTTTCCACCTTTATGAACACATAACCAAACCCAGCCAGAACCAAATCTAGTTCCTGCAGCTTTGGAAAAGAGTGTTTTAAACTCTGCGAAACTCCCAAAAGAAGACTCGATTGCGCTTGCCAATTCACCACTGGGTTCACCTCCACCATTTGGACTCATGATATTCCAAAATAGAGAGTGATTAAAAAACCCGCCACCATTGTTTCTAACAGCAGAATTGTTTAAGTCCAGTCCTGTTAAAATATTTTCAATTGAGCTGCTTTCTAGATCAGTTCCTTTTATAGCATTGTTAAGATTGTTTGTGTATCCTGCATGGTGTTTGCCATGATGAATTTCCATTGTTCTAGTATCAATGTGAGGCTCAAGAGAATCAGTGTTATATTTTAATGCAGGTAGTTCAAAAGACATGTTGTATAGTTTTAAATTAAAAAATAGATACCATAAAAATAATTAATAATCGTGTATTTTTACTAGTAACTAACATTTTTTTTTGAATTCTAGATTTGACATAATAAACGCTTCTGCTGGATCGGGCAAAACATTTGCTTTGACCAAAAGAATTTTAATTAAAATACTTAAGTCTAAAGACGAAAATTATTTTAAAAGAATACTTGCTTTAACTTTTACTAATAGAGCGGCAGCTGAAATGAAAAGCAGGGTTTTAAATAACTTAAAAGATTTTTCAGAAATTCAGATTAAAGACAGCCCGACAGAAATGTTTGAGCAAGTAAAAAAAGTATTGGCGTTTTCAAGTGAGCAAATTATTATACTGGCTAAAGAAAGACTTAATCTTTTACTTCACAACTACTCTTTTTTTCAAATAGAAACTTTAGACAGTTTTAACCATCATATTGTTAGGTCATTTTATAAAGAATTGAATTTAGATCCAGATTTTAGAGTAGTAATTGATTCAGAAGAGATCTTAGACCAATCCGTTTCAAGAATTTTTGAAAACATAGAAAACGATGTAGAAATTAGTAGTCTTGTGAAGAATTTTTCAATAAAAAAAATCTCGGAAGGAAAGTCTTGGGATGTTGAATTTGATTTAAAAGAGTTTGCACAATCTGTATTAAAAGAAAATGAGATTAGTGATGTTGAGCAAATAGAAAAAAGTTCTTTAAAGGAATTTAAACTTTTAAAAGACAAGATAGAAGTAAAATTAAATAGCTTAAACAGCGAACTCAAGGCTTTATTAATAAACATTGAGAAAAATATTTCAAATCAAGATTTAGAAATTGCTTTTTCAAGAAATTCTTTTCCAAAATTTATTAAATCTGTACAAAACAACTCATTTAAATGGAGCTCAATAAAAAGCATCTCAACTCTATTTGAAAAAAACACATTAATAAATAAAAGTTGTTTAAAAAAGAGCCCTGACAAGCTAAACGTTTTTGTAGCAAATCTTTTTGAATTGTTTTTAGAACTAAAAGAGCTTCTGATTAAAATAAAAGTTTTGAACTCTTTTTTGTATTCATTAACACCGTCAATTCTTCTTAAAATAATAAAATCAAATTCTGAAGATATTCAAAAAGAAAACAATGAACTTTTACTCTCTAAATTTAACAAGCTTATTTACAAAGAAATAGCAAATCAACCTACACCATATTTATATGAAAAACTAGGAGTAAAGTTTAATGATTATTTAATAGATGAATTTCAAGACACCTCTAATTTACAGTGGAAAAATTTAATACCATTAATCTCTCATGCCCTAGAGTCTTTACAGGAAAACGAAAACCAAGGATCTCTTTTTTTGGTTGGAGACCCAAAACAGTCGGTATACAGATGGAGAGGTGCAGATCCAAAAATATTTGTATCACTTCTTTTAAATAAAAAAACTCCATTTAGTGTACAAAAAAACATAACAAATCTTCCTGTAAATTTTAGAAGCAGAAATGAAATAATAAAATTTAACAATTCGCTTTTTAAGCATGCATCAGGGCTATTGAACACAAATTATCATAAAAAAATATTTTTACAGGGCTCAAACCAGAAACAAAATAACTTTTCTAATGGACACGTGTCAATAACTTTTATAAATAAAGATTTTAAAAAAGAACAACAATTGGCGAGTGTGTTAAAAGAAACATTATCTCAAATAGAAAATTGTCTTTCTAGGGGGTTTAAACAGTCAGAAATAGCAGTTTTAGTCAGAGACAACAAACAGTCGTCTCAAGTATCTGAGTGGTTAATTGAAAACAATGTTTCTGTTTTATCCCAAGACTCACTTTCAATAAACAACTCTAAAAAAATAGAGCTCTTAATCAATTTAATTAAACTAAAAGTTGACAACAACAATCAAGAAGCTAGAGCTATACTAATTGGAAAATTTGCCACATTAGTTCAACCTAAAGATTTGTTTGTTTTTTATAAAGAAAACTTAAAAAACGAATTTAAAAGGTTTCTTAAAAACTTAAACATTTTCAGCCTTTACAGGGCTTTTGAAATGTCTTTTTTAGAATCTGTAGATTTTTTCATCAAGGAGCTTAATATGGATTTGAGCAACACTGACCCATATATTTTATTTTTAAGAGAGGTTATATTCGAACAAGTTTCTCAAAACAAAAATAATGAAAAGGAGTTTTTGATTTTTTGGAAAAAAAACAACAAAAAAATTAAAATACCCTCAAGTAGTTCAAAAAACGCAGTACAGGTCTTAACTATTCATAAAGCAAAAGGCTTAGAATTCCCAGTCGTTATCTATCCCTTTGTTGACTCTGTGACTCACAGAAGTGCTGGAAAAAGAAACTGGCTTCCTGTTTTCGAAGAAAATCTTTCAAAAAAAATTTTAATTCCTTTCAACGAAAATTTTAGAGAATACTCTGACTCTTTCCAAAAGGAATACGACAATATAAGCTCAAATGAGGAGTTAGACAATTTAAATTTATTGTACGTTGCCCTTACTAGAGCGGTAGACGAACTTCATTTGATTTCAGAATATCCTAAAACAAAAACTATTAATTCTCACAATCAAATAATCAGAGCTTTTTTAGAAAATTCGGGAGAATGGAAAGAGGATCTCGACAAGTTCAACTGGGGAAAACCAGTTCATAAAGAAAAGTTGAAAAAAAACGAAAGAACCCCTTGCTTTAAAGGATATGAAACCAGATTTTTTCAACCCACCCCGGACACTAAGTTTTTAAATGAAAAAATTGTTTTTGGCAATGTTTTTCACGAATTCATGTCAAATATTGAATTTGAAACCGACTATATCAAAGAAAAAAACGAGCTAATGCTCTCAAAATCAGTTGATAAATCCATCGCTAACAAGGTTATAAAATTATCAAAAAGCGTTATTGATCACCCTGACTTAAAAGAATATTTTTCAAAAAACAACTTAGTTTATTGCGAACAAGAAATTTTCACCGAGTCTAATAAAATAATTAAGCCAGACAGGCTTGTTTTTTTGGATTCTAACAGAGTAGTTATTATAGATTATAAAACAGGAGAAAAATCTACAAAAGATCAAAAACAGATTGTGAAATATCAAAAAACTTTAAAAAAAATGGGCTACAAACTAGAAGCTTCTGTATTAATTTATTTAGAAAATTCGATAGACATAGTAAAAGTTAAATAGAACAAAATTTTTTTTTAAACGCCTATATCCTATAAATTCATTAAGTTTGCACTACAGAATTATAAAAAATATTATTCAATGAAAAAATTAGTTAAAGTATTATCAGTTTTTGTTATGATTTTTTCAGTTAGCACCATGCTAGCTCAAGACAAAAACAATAAATGGCAGTTCGGTATAGGAGTCAATGCAATTGACTTTCATCCCGTAGGAACTGACTCGTCTGACAATCCAACTGGCGGACTGTTTAGTGAGTATTTCAATTTCGACGAAAATTGGAACAATCCGTCAACACCTGTAAACACAGTAAGCTTAATGAGATATGGAACCGAAAACGTTTCATACGGATTTAGAGCATCATTAAATTCTATAACTCGCCTTGGAGATCAGAGAGCAAGAATTAGCCCTACTTTTTTAGGAAGTCTTGATGCCGTTGTAAACTATAATTTACCCCTAACATTAAAAGTTGGTAGCGTTAAAATGAATACTTTTATTGAAGGAGGGACTGGTTACACTTGGTTTGGGAAAGAAAGATCACACACTCTAAACGGTGGATATGGACTAAATATTCCAGTTTCTGAAAAAATGTCAATTAAAATTAACACAACTTACAAGCACGCTTTCAACGATATGCAAGCTTTAAAAGCTCACTTTCAGCATAATGTTGGTGTAGCCATTAATTTTGGAGGCAAAGACTCTGATCGAGATGGTGTTTATGACCAATACGATGATTGTCCAAACACAGCAGGTTTGCCAGCATTTAACGGATGTCCAGATAATGATGGAGACGGGATAGAAAACAGTAAAGATTCTTGTCCTGATGTTGCAGGTTTAGCTCAATTTGATGGCTGTCCAGATTCAGATGGAGATGGAGTACCAGATACTAAAGACGCTTGTGTTAACGAAGCAGGTTCTGTTGAAATGAATGGTTGCCCTGACTCTGATGGAGATAGTGTAGCAGACAATGTTGATAATTGTGCTGATGTAGCAGGTCCAGCGGATAACAACGGTTGCCCGTGGCCTGATTCAGATTCAGACGGTGTTCTTGATAAAGACGACAAGTGCCCAAATGCAGCAGGTTTATCAGCTTATAACGGTTGTCCAATCCCAGCTAAAGAAGTTATGGCACAACTTAATTCAGTTGGAGCTATGATACCGTTTGAATTAAATAGAGCAGAACTAGGATCAAAGGTTAAAGGAATGCTAGGAGATGTTATAGGAATCATGAACAATTACCCTAAAATTCCATTTATGATTGAAGGTCATACTGATTCATCAGGTCCAAAAGCTTTCAATCAAAAACTTTCAGAGCTTAGAGCGATGTCTGTAAAAGAATATTTAGTTGAAAACGGAATTACTTCTTCAAGATTAATGACTGTTGGTTATGGAGAAGACAAACCAAGCGTTTCAAACAACACAAGAAAAGGAAGAATACAAAATAGAAGAGTTGAATTTAAAGTAATTCCACCACCTTCTAAGTAAAAATCTTTTTTTCTTATTAATAACAAAAAGCGTCTGATTTTTCAGACGCTTTTTTTATTTTTATATGGATGACGTATTTTTTAAAAAAAGTAATAAACGATATTAATCTAGAGAAATCAGATTTAAAATCAATTTGTTTTATTCTGCCCAATAAAAGATCTTCTTATGAGCTTAAAAAATATTTATCTGAATCAACAACAAAGCCTGTTTTTGCTCCAAAGATTAACTCTATTGATTCATTAATTAAAGAAATATCAGGGTTAAAAGAAATTAAAAAAAGCTACCTAGAGAATGAAGTATATCAACTTTATAATCAAGCAAAAATACCTGGCTATAAGGAACGGAATTATGACACAGCTGTAGTTAACTCTTTTTTAAAAGATTCATCAGAAATTGAACAGAACCTTTTAAATGTCGAAGATGTAATGCACGAATTAATTGAGCTTAATAAAATAAAACACTGGGGAGAAAACAATCCAAGCATAAACATTAAACAAGAATTTTTAAAATCCCTTACAAGCATTTACCAGGAATTTAAACAGAAGCTCAACACACAAGGGCTTGGCACAAAAGGAATGTGTTACAGTGAAGCGGTCGTTAATCTTGAGCACTATAAAAAAGCGAATACAAATAAAAGATTCTTTTTCATCGGTCTTAACGCACTTTCAAAAGCAGAAGAAATTATCATCAAAGAATTAATTGAGATTAATTCTGGGGATATATTTTGGGACATTGATTCTGCTAGTTTTAAAAACAACAATCATAGCGGTTCTTTTCATATCAGAAAGTACAGAAAAAAATGGAATTTCTATTCCAAAAATAAATTCAAATGGCTAAATAATGACTTTGATTCAGAAAAAAACATAAGCATAATTGAAGCTCAAGGTAATGTTGGGCAGGCAAGAGAAGTAGGAAGAATACTTTCAAAGCCAGAAAATTATGGTACAGTAGGGACGGCGGTTGTGTTAGGTGATGAAAATTTAATGTCACCTATTTTACAATATTTTCCTAAAAACTTAAATAAAGACTCGGTCAGTTTTTCAGTTCCAGTAAAAGAATCAGGAATAAAAAATTTAATTTCTAGTTTGTTAGATTTAAAAACAGAAAAAAGAAACTTCAATTCAATAACACTAATTAACAAAATTTTAAATAGCAATGTTTTGAAAAAAACCTTTGGAAATAAAGCTCCAGAGCCAACCAAGCGGTCTTTTTTAAAAAAACCATTTTCTATTAAGACAAGAACAGAGAGGGTTGCCTATAGTATTTCATTAAAAAAATGGGAAGACAGTAGCGAAGTTTTATTTGAACTAAACACTATTTTACAATTTCTGATTGAGGAGGGAAAGCTTAACGAGTTTGAAAGCCAAGAACTAACTTTAGTTTTATTAGAGTTAAAAGAAATTGAACAACTAAATAGTAAAAAAACAATAAATCTATTAAGACTTAAACATCTGATAAATTCTTTTATCAAAGAAATCAGCGTAAGACATAAGCCAAATAAAGATTCTAAAATTAATTTTATGGGACTTTTAGAGTCTAGGGGCTTAGATTTTGAAACCGTTATTTTTACCTCAGTTAACGAAGGTGTAATGCCAAAAGGGAGAGACTATGAATCGCTACTTCCTTTTGATTTAAAAGTTAAATACAATCTACAAACTCACAACGATAAAGATAGAGTTTATAGTTATCATTTTTATCGATTAATACAAAGGGCAAAAAATATTTTTTTGATTTATAATTCACAGGAAGAAGGATTGAAAAAAGCAGAAAAAAGTAGGTTTATATATCAACTTCAGCTTGAAAAAAACAGAAATCACAAAATAGAATATTATAAGGCTGAATCTAATTTTGAAAATGAAGTGACAATAAATTACTTTAAAAAAACTCCCTCGGCTTTAAAAAGAATAAAAGAAATTTCCTTAAAAGGATTTTCCCCATCTTCTTTAGAAACGTATATAAAAAACCCAAAAGAGTACTATTTTCAAAAGCTATTAAAATTAAAAAAGGAAAAAACTAATGAAGGTTCTGCAGATCATAAAACAATAGGCTTAATTTTTCATGAAACAATAGAATCTTTATACAAACCTTTTATCGGGAAATATTTAGAGAAAAAAGATTTAAAAGAAGTTTTACAAAACATTAATAAAACTCTTAAAAACTCATTTTCTGCAAACAATGAATTGTTTAATTCGGGTAAGAATTTAATACTTTTTGAAGTCATTAAAAGCGGGATACGGGTTTTAATTCAAAACGAATTAAACGACTTAAACAGTGGAAGCAAAATAAAAATAATTGCTCTTGAAAAGCCAATAAAAGGAACCTTAAATCTGAAAAACAGTACAAAGGTTTCAATTACTGGAGTTATTGATAGAATTGATGAAAAAAACGGAGTAGTTCGAATTATTGACTATAAAACAGGATTAGTTAGCTCCAGTAATCTGACAATTAAAGACATGGGCTTGATTTGTAGTGACACCTTAAGAACAAAAGCAATGCAGTTAATGTGCTATGTTTGGATGTATCATAAAAGCACTAGATGTGAAAAAATTTCAGCAGGAATAATTTCCTTTAGAAACTTAAGCAATGGAACTATGAAATTAAAAATTAAAAATTCACAAACAGATTTAATAGACAGTTCCAGTATCGTTAGTTTTGAGAAAGAACTAGAAGGATTAATTAGTGAAATTATGGATCCAAAAATAAATTTTAAAGACTCAGAGGTCTAAAACTCAACCTCAACTAAAACTTCATTTCTTCTGTTGAAAACTTTATAAGGACTATTGTAAGAAAGCACTACAGGTTGACTGTTCAAAATCTTAAAATTTTCAGCTTGAAGCTTATTTAATAAGCTAGAATGATTTTTTTTAATTTTTTCTGAGTTGGAATAACCGCCATATGTTATTGCCGCATAATAACCAGGCTTAGAGTTATAAACCTCGATATTTTTATCATTTGGAATAGCAATATTTTCTAATGAATATTTGGAAGGCAATACAAATTCCATAGTAGACTTGTTGTTTTCACTAGACATATGAACAGGTGTTGTCATTGCAATTTTTTCACTTTTATCATTTTTTCCGCTGATATATTGAAATAATTTTGAAAACCCACCTCTTGAGTTAACTTTTGCCATTAACGATGGGGGATAAAAGCGTATTTCGATATCTTCTATTTGTTTGACGACTTCATATTTTTGGGTTTCGTATCCTTGAGAAAACATAGCGATTGATAATAATAAAAATAAATATTTGATCATAATTAGACTCTTGTTAATTTAATTGGAAATATTTTTCCCGAGTTCCATTGGGGAACATAAACATTCCAATCATCATCAATACAAACATCGTGCGGATTTCTAAAACTTACATTATCGTGTACTGGTCGTTGAAGTAAATTGCCAATATATTTTGGAGAGTTTCCACCAGGCATAGAAATAACCTTATAGTTGTTATCTAGAATAGCTAACATTCCGTCATAACTTCCCCAGTCTTTTGTAACTATAACAGCAAAAGCCAAATAACCGTCTTTAATTACAGGCCTGCAAATATAGCACCCAGGCATCTTAATTGTTTCTATCCATTTTCCATCCAACGTAAACCTTTTAAACTCGTTTTTTGATCTTGAGGTGATCAGTAAAAAAGGATTTTTAGAATCTCTAGTATCAATAGTTACGCCATGGCAACAATCGAATTGATTATCGTTATCTCCGCGACCACCAAAATGACGAATGTAATTTCCCGAATAATCATATTGAATAATATAATCCAAGCCATATCCGTCTGCTACATAGAAATCTCCATTTGAAGCCACTGTAATTTCTGTTGGCTTAAACATGGATTTTGATGTGTATTTTGAAATTTCTTTAGGGGCTTCAAATTCAAATATTTTTTCTCCTTTTAAAGTTGTTTTACAAAATTTATTATTGTCGGGATCGGTGACATATAAAAATTCATCTCCCCCCTCGTTTGAAAGCGTTAAGCCATGAGCGCCAGGCAGATTTAGATTATAAGAGTCTAAAATTTTTCCATCTCTGTTGTAGACTAAAATATTGTTTTTAACATGAGTAGTAGTCATGTAAAGCTTGTTTCGACGGTCAATTACCATTTCATGACAATGATTAACAGGATGTTTATAGATGTCTTGAGAGCTCCACTTTTTGTCTAATTTAAATTTAAAATCTCCGTGACCAATAATTTTGTCATCTAAAAGATTGCTAGTAAAAGAAAGTGAAGATGTTGAAGCAACACTTGCTAAAACACCTTTTTTTATAAAATTTCGTCTTGAGTTTCTCATAGTCATAATTAAAGGTACAAGATTTATATAACAAAAAACAGAACAAAAAAGAAGTGAGTGGCGCTACCTCCAAGAACAAATAAATGCCAAATGGCGTGCGAATATTTTATTGTTTTTGATGAATAAAAAAAAGTTCCAAAAGTATAAAGTAATCCGCTTGTTACTATCAATGCCAAGCCATTAAATTCTATTAAATCAATAAGAGTATTAATTTTAAAAATTATTAACCATCCCATTGCTAGATATAAAAAAAGAGAAAACTTTTCATATTTACCAGTATAGAACAACTTAAAAAAGGTTCCTATAAACATTATTGCTAAAACCGCTACAAAAACCCCAATTCCAGAATCATTGTAGAGTGTGATTAGGCAAATAGGGGCGTAGGAACCTGCGATTAAATAAAAAATACTTATGTGGTCTAATGTTCTTAATTTTTTTTTAAGTTCGACGTTTTCTACGTAATGATAAAGAGTAGACGAAATGTAAACAAACAACAAACCAAATTCGAAAAACAAAATACTAGCAAGACTAAAAGAAGATAAATTGTTGTTAGCAAAAATTAATAACGGAAGGCCAACAAGACTTAAAACTATTCCTATAAAGTGAGTTAATGTATTCCAAAACTCTTCTCTTTTAGTTTGATCCATACAACTTCAATATTTTTGTAATAATTTTTCTTCTTAACACCTTGTTATTATTTCTCGGAAAGACATCCAAATTAAAAACTTTTTTTGGCTTCTCAAAAAAGTCTAGGCCCTCAATCAAATCTTTAAAGTTGTGTGGCGTTTCTCCTTCAAACACAATTGTAATTTTCTCTCCAAATTCTTCATCGGGCACCCCTATAATAACAAAGGGGACTGAAATTGCTTGGCTTAGTTTTTTTTCTAATTCTTCAGGATAAATTTTTATTGCACCTGAATTAATAACAAAGTCTACTCTTCCTTTCCAAACAAATCTTTTTTCAGAGACTAGGTTTACAACATCGTTGGTTACAATTGGTTTTGTTAAAATAGAATCGCAAAATATTTTAAGACAATTATTTTTTGTTTCAAAACGAACGCCTTTGAGCGCTTTAAACTCTTGTTCCCCTTGGCTGACATGCTTTAAGGCAACATGAGATACTGTTTCAGTCATCCCGTAAGTCTCATAAACATTGGTTTTCTTTTTATAGAGAGTTTTTTTTGTTTTTTCGTTTATTGGCCCTCCACCTACAATAAGAGTTTTGATTTTATCTAAGTGCTGTATAGAATGCTCCAATTGATATGGTGTAAATGCTACAAAATCAAATCTAAAGGAAAATGTTTTCAAAGGATTCTTTGAAGGCTTTATTAAGTAAAGGTCTAGCCCCAAAACAAGAGCTCTTACTACCATCATTTTTCCCGCTATATAATCCAAAGGCAAGCAACAAAGAGCTTTATTTCCAGATTGTAAATTTAAAAACGCAGCTGTTCTTTTGGCTGAAAGAATCATTTTGCTTTTAGACATGTATAGTTTTTTGGGAACGCCTGTTGATCCAGAGGTTTGTAACTCTACAGTTGAACTTTTGTCAGTCCACCTTCTTAGAAATTGAAAAAGATAGTTGTGATTAATTTTTGAGGTTGACAATAAAGATTCTAATGAGTAAGAAACACCATTTAATTTAAAATTAGTATCGTAAAAATGCGAACTCATTATAGTAATAATTTTTTTTGATGATCAAACAACGAAAGATCCCAGTTGTTTTCTGTAGAGTATTTTAACTGTCCTTCTTTAATAACGTAAGGCGATGAAATATTGTTAGAAAAAAGCTTCCCTGTTCCAAGCCCTTGTTTCATGTTAGTTGTTTTTTTGTAAACCCACTGAGCAATTGCATTAAGTCCAATATTACTTTCCAGCGCACTAGTCGCCCACCATTTTACATTACTATTTTTTGCAATAGTAATCCAGTCTTCACATTTTTTTAACCCTCCGAGAAGGCTGGGTTTTAATATTATGTATTCCGGATTAATTAATTCAATCATTTTCTGCTTTTCAGAGTCCAAAACGTTTATTAGCTCCTCGTCTAAAGCAATTGCAAGGGGAGATTTTTCACATAAAAACGCCATGTTTTCCCATTGCCGCGTTTGTATAGGTTGTTCTATAGAGTGGATAGAAAAGTCAGATAATTTTTTTAATTTTTCCAGAGATTCTGAAAAAGAAAAGGCGCAATTAGCATCTACTCTTATTTCCAAATCTTTTAAAGAATATTCTTTTCTAATGCTTTTAATTAGATCAATCTCTGTTTTAAAATCAAGAGAACCTATCTTAATTTTGATGCAATCAAACCCCGCATCAATTTTTTCTTTTATTTGATTGATCATAAAGTTTATCCCCCCCATCCAGATTAATCCATTTATTGGAATAGAGGCTTGGTTTTTTGTAAATTCAGAGGGGAAAAGCTCCATAGGGTCTGAGGACTCCAATGAACGAAAGGCAGTTTCAAGCCCAAATAATATTGAAGGGTAGGAATTTAAACTAGGCGACAAAGCATTATATCCTTCTGAAATATTTTCACATACTTTTTTTAGCGTTTGCTCAAAGTTGTTTTTGGGATCAGGGCTTAATCCTTTTATTAAACTACACTCTCCAATGCCAGTTTTATTATCACTATAAATAATAATAAACCAACTTTCTTTTTGGTTTAATACGCCTCTAGAAGTTCCGCTAGGGTTATGAAAGTTTAAAATATGTTTAAAATAAAAAGCTTTCATTAGATTACAATCTTAAAAAAGTATAAAGAAATCAAAACAGAAAAAAGAAACGCATGTAAAGCCAAAACTTTAAGATACTTATCATATTCCTTTGGGCTAGAGACTTTATGAACCTTAACCATATGAAAAATCAGACCTAATGAATTTATGATTAAAAGGAAATTAAGAGAATTAGAAGAAATATTTAATTTGTATTGAAAATGGCAAATTAATAAAAGAGCAAAACTTGTAATAAAAAGGTGGTAAAGTTTTGCTTTTTGTGTGCCCAACACAACAGCAAGTGTTTTTTTGCTACATTCAGCATCGTTTTGTATATCCCGCATGTTGTTTAAATTTAAAACCCCAACACTTAGTAGACCTAGTACAATTGACGGGCTTAATAATTTGAATTCCAAAACAGAGTCAAATAAAAAATTTGATCCTAAAACACTTATTAATCCAAAGAAAATAAAAACAAATAAATCACCTAGCCCAAAATATCCATATGCAAATTTCCCAACAGTATACTTAATGGCTGAGAAAATTGCTAGCCCACCTAATGCAGCAAAAATTAAAACGTGAAAAGAGTTTAATCCAAAAGCTAGAATGATAAGCGTTAGTGTTAAAAATGAAGAAATTAAAGACAAAACAATCACACCTTTTTTCATTAAAACACGAGATATTAGCCCAGATTGTACGGTTCTTTTTGGGCCTATTCTATTGTCGTCAGTGCCTTTTACACCATCACCGTAGTCATTTGCAAAATTTGAGAGTAATTGATATGAGATGGTAGTTAGAATTGCAATAAAAAAAACAGAAAATGTAAATTTTTCTGAAAAATACGCATAAGAAGAACCAATTAAAATCCCTGAAACAGAAAGTGGAAGCGTTCTGATTCTAGCTGCAGAAATCCATGCTTTTAGTAACGAAGTATTTTTCAAAAACAATATTTAATTATTAAGGAAATTTAGGATATTTTTTAAAGTCAGGGCTTCTTTTCTCAAGAAAAGCGGTTTTGCCTTCTTGAGCTTCTTCGGTTAAATAATATAAAAGAGTAGCGTCACCAGCTAATTGCATTAGTCCGTGTTGACCATCCAGCTCTGCGTTTAAACTTCTTTTAATCATTCTTAAAGCAAGCGGACTTCTTTTTTGCATTATAGAACACCACTCCAAAACGGTATTTTCTAAATCTTTTAAAGGGACAACTTTGTTTACCATTCCCATCTCTTGAGCTTCTTTTGCAGAATATTGTTCGCATAAAAACCATATTTCTCTAGCCTTTTTTTGTCCTACGTGACGAGCTAAATATGACGAACCAAACCCACCGTCAAAGCTGCCAACTTTAGGCCCTGTTTGCCCAAAAACCGCATTTTCACTTGCAATCGTAAGATCACATACAACGTGTAGCACATGTCCTCCTCCTATCGCAAAGCCGTTAACCATTGCAATCACTGGCTTTGGAATTTCTCTAATTTTTTTATGTAAATCCAAAACGTTTAGCCTAGGAACACCGTCTTTTCCAATATAACCCCCAGAGCCCTTCACGTTTTGATCCCCACCACTGCAGAAAGCTTTTTCACCTTCACCAGTAAAAACAACAATATCTATATCATTCCTTTCTCTACAAACATCAATTGCCTCTAGCATTTGAATATTAGTTTCAGGTCTAAAAGCGTTGTACACTTTCGGCCTATTAATAGTGATTTTAGCCACTCCATTGTATAATTCAAATTTAATATCTGAATAGCTTTTAATTTTCTCCCAAACTGCTTTCATAGTAAAAATTTATTAAATATAATGCTTTCTAAACCTTCAGAACTTATGTTTATTTCAAATTAATAAAATATTTTTTTAGCAAATCTGAACTTAAATCTGAGTTTGTGTGTATTTCTAAAATTTTTGGCTTACAAGACTTGTTAAAAAACGTTTTAAGCCTCCATCTTAATCCAATTTCAGAGGTTGCTTTTAAATAATCAAACCTGTGCATTTTAGCCAAGTGTTTTGTTGTTAATTTGTGTCTTGTTTCAATAAACTCAGCTGAAATTAGATTGTTTTTGTAGCCTGGTAAAATTTTAAAAATCCCACCTCCATTATTGTTTAACACTATAATTCTAAAATTAGATTTTATATGAGAGTTCCACAATCCGTTAGCGTCGTAGAAAAAACTTAAATCTCCAGTTATCAAAAGAGTTGGGGTTATTGATTTAACAGAAGCTCCAACGGCAGTGGATGTACTTCCGTCTATTCCGCTAGTTCCTCTGTTACAATTAACTTTAGAAAACTTATCAAAGTCAAATAATTGCATGTAACGAATGGTTGAGCTGTTAGAAACTTGGATATTATAATTAAGTGGAATTTTACACTCAAGCTGAGAAAAAACTTTTAGATCACTAAATGGAGAGTTTTTAATATACTTTTTGTGAGCTAGGGCTCTTTTTTTTGAAAGATCATTCCACAGTTCTTTATAGTTATGGTTTAAGGCAAGTTTCTTTAAACACGTTTTCAAAAACAAGTCGGGATTAATTTTAAAATGTTCCACACCTGAATAAAATGTGTCTTTAGCATTATTATGCCCCAAATGAATATGAGCAATTGGCCTATATGCTCTTAACATTGTTTTTATTTTTTTTGAGATGACCATTCCCCCGATTGTAATCAGTAGTTCTGGTTTTAATTTATTGAACAAATCAGAGCTGTTTTTAGAAAGTTCAATAGGCGCAATTAGTTGATCTATTTTGCCAAAAAAAGAGGCGTTATTTATGTTTGAAGTAGTTTCTTTTAGTACTGCTATGTTTTCAAAGCCTGACAGTTCATGTATTACATTCTGACTCAGCACTTCTTTATCGGCACAACCCAAAAGAATCATTATTTTTTTGTAGCCTTTTATAAGAGGGTTGTCAAAAACAGTAAGATCATTGTTTTCTAAACTATATTTTATTTTGCTTTTAACTTCAATTGAAGGTTGGTTTACAAAATCGGACAAAGGCTCTTCAAGCGGAACATTAAGATGAACGGGTTTTGAAAATTCTAAAGTTTTTGCAAACAAATCAGCAATTATTTTTTCATTAGAGCTTTGAATTTTTTTTTGAAGTTTTAATAGCCTAGTTGTATTTAACGAATCAGGAATTAAGCTTTGACTGTTGCTCTCCAGAATAGAATCAGCGCTATGATTAACATCTTGAACCAAGTTTTTAAAGTCAACAACATGATTTCCAAAAACATTTCTTTGTTGAATTGTTTGTCCGTCGCCAATTCCTATTTTATAACCAGGCCTATCAGCTGAAATAATAATTAAAGGGATGTCGCTATAATAGGCTTCTGCAACTGCGGGGTAATAGTTAAGAAGTGCAGATCCAGATGTACAGATTAAAACGGTGGGTTTTTGCGTTTGCTGTGACATGCCTAAAGCAAAAAATCCAGCAGATCGCTCATCCACAACACTATAACAGTCAAATTTTTTATTAGAGGCAAAGCCAATAACTAAGGGAGCGTTCCTTGATCCTGGAGAAATTACAATATTGAAAAACTCAAACTTTTCACAATAAAGAATAATCGTTTGAGCGGAATTAATTTTTGGATACATCATTTGTGAAACAAATTTAGAAAATGAAAACAAAAGTTGTTAAAAAATAACATTTAACATTGTTTCAGATTTTTTTAAAATTTCCATCCATTCATTGTCTGGGTCGCTATCTTTTGTTATTCCAGACCCGACATAAAGTGATATTTTGTCATCTTTAACATTAAGACATCTTAAATTTACAAAAAAAGAAGAGCCATTGCCTTTACACGCTCCAATGAAACCAGAATAAAAAGATCTTTCATGTAACTCATGCTTTGAAATCAATTTTAAGGCAGTTTTTCTTGGGAAACCAGCTATTGCAGAAGAAGGAAAAAGAGCATTAATAAGTTTAATAGTTGAGGCTTGGGTTGTTCCTTCAAAACTTGTTTTTAAGTGTTGTATTTTTCCCGCAGAAACCGTCTCTGTTTCTCCAAGCGAAAGAGAAGAGCACAAGGGGCTAAGGTTTTCAATTATTTCATCTTGAACTATTTTTTGTTCAGAATATTCTTTATCTCCCCACTCTGAACTAATATTGAATTTTGTTCCTGCTAAAGCCATAGTTAAAATAGAGTTTTTTTCTTTTTTAAATAAAAGCTCTGGACTAGCGCCCAACCAAACACCTTCTTTTGGGGTGTAAAAGAAATAACAGAAAGCATCATTGTATGAATCAAGAATGTTTTTAAAAATTGAAACACAATTTGAATTAGGACGCTTTAAAGTTATTTTTTTCGAGAATACTATTTTTGACAATTTTCCCTTATCAATTTCTTTTATTAAATTTTTAACAGAACGAGTATAGTTTTCCTTTTCTTCATTTTTGACAAGGTCTTTTACGTTCAAAAAATTATTGTTTTTTGAATTTAATTTTTTTTCAATAATCGTTTCGTAATTTAAAGAAGGACTTAACATCCAACCTAAATTTTTTTCAATAAATGGCATTACAAAGATTCCATTGTCTTGTATTTCTGAGCGCTTTAGTTTTGTTACAATTCCAGAGTTAAGATTAACCTGTTTTGAACCGGGAAGGCGAGAACAAATGAAAGAGTCTTTTTTTTTAAGAAGATTATTTATGACTTCAAAAAAGCTGTTGTTAGAAACTTTTTTTGTATTGTTTTTCATCAGTGTTTTTTAGCAACATAAATTGACGAGGCTCCAAGCATAAGTGGCATTATATGAACATTTTTAAAGCCACAAGATTTTAAAATTTGACTAAAACTTTCTCCGCTTGGAAATTCTTCTGCTGACTTTTGTAGGTATTTGTAAGCTTTTTTGTCTTTTGAGAAAAGAAAACCAACCAAAGGAATAAAAGTTCGACTAAAAAGCAAATAAAATAACTTTACAAGTCTGTTTTGAGGAACTGACGTTTCCAAAACAATTAAAGTTCCACCTTCTCTTAAGACCCTAAAACTTTCTAAAAGACCTTTTTCAAGGTTTTGAAAATTTCTTACACCAAAGCCAATTGATATAAGATCAAATGTGTTTTTAGAAAAACTTAAGTTTTCAGCATCTCCAGAAACTAAAGAAACCTTATTTTCAAGACTCCTCTCTGTCACTTTTTGTCTTCCTACATCTAGCATTTTTTCAGAAATATCTAAACCAGTTATTTTTGATCCTTTTATTTTAGAAAGCTCTAGCGCTATGTCCGCTGTTCCTGTGGCAATATCCAAAATGTCTACAGGGTTTAAACGTTCGGCTATTTTGTAAATATTTTTTCTCCATTTAACATCATTTCCTGCTGAAATTAACCTGTTAAGGTTATCATATTCAAATGAAATTGAATCAAACATTTTTTCAACTTGCTTTTTTTTAGAGGAGTTTTGATTTTGATACGGTTTCATTTTATGAGTATTCTTTCAAAAAAAATTAATATAACAGGAATTTTTTCTCAGAACTTTTCCATTTAGCTTGATACTTATAATCAACAAAAAAGACTTTTAAATCAGCTTCATATTCGTTTTCACAGAAATAAATTTTTTTGTCAGAATCATAAGGAGTGTTAGAAAAATACCATAAGCCTGAGTTTTTCTTTGCCTCATAAGCTCGAGAAACTTTGTACACTTTTAAATCAGCCTGGTACTCATTTTCGACAACAAAAACTTTAATATCTGCTTTATATGGCTGGTTAGTAGAATAAATTTTTTGCGCAGTAATTGAGCTAAAACTGATTATAAAAAAAAGACAAAAAAGATTTGTTTTCATTTTCAAAATAGTGTCAAAAACAGTGCCAATTTAATGTTATATTTTCCAGCCTTCTCTATATTCTCTGGTTACAAATTGATTTGCTTCTTCAATATTTGTAATTTTCATATTATCCCCGTCCCATAGTAATTTTTTTCTTGCATAATAATCAAAACCTCCGTTAGATTTTTCATTTCTTAGCATGTAGCTTCTAATTGCAAGATTACCCATTAAAACTGTTTCGGTCATTGGGCCGGCGTAATCAAATGATGAGGTTAAATTAAGATGCTCTTTACTTCTAAAACCAGCTTTACAGGCGTCTACCCACTTTCTTTGGTGTCCATATTCAGGTTCAGGCATGTCTTCCGTTTCAGGCCCAAATTCTGTCTGTCCATCATAAAGATAAAGCTTAGGGGTTAGCGGAGAGCTGTCATTTATATTAGTAGAAATAATGCCTTTTTCTCCAATCATTAGAACTCCATTTTGACTGTCTGGCCCTCCAATATCACTGTCAGCTGGTATAATGTCTGGGTGCGGAGGTCTAATTCCGCCATCTGTCCACGTCAACTCTATTGGACTCTTGCTTTTTTCAGTTGAATCAAAATTTAAAGTAATTAAAGAAGATGGAGGACAGCCTTCTGGATGATAATCAGGATTCCACATTTTGGTAAAAACACTTCCAACGCTACACTCAGCACTTTTGGGATATTTTAACCCTAATGTTCTAAAAGGAATATCTATTAAATGACAACCTACATCACCAAGTGCACCCGTTCCGTATTCCCACCATCCCCTCCAATTGAAAGGGTGTAGGTTTGGAGTGTATGGTTTTTGCCTTGCAGGCCCGAGCCATAAATTCCAGTCTAGTGAATCAGGTTTTAAGCTAGGGTTGGGAGTTTGCATTTTTACTCCTTGCGGCCAAACCGGTCTGTTGGTCCAAACTTTAACCTCGGAGATTTTGCCGACTTTTCCTGAATCAATCCAGTTTTGAACCATTTTTAATAAAGGATTTGATCCACCTTGGTTTCCCATCTGAGTAACAACTTTTTGTTTTCTAGCAAGCTCAGTTAGTATTCTAGCTTCGCGAATATTATGTGTTATTGGTTTTTGAACGTATACATGTTTATTTCTTTCCATTGCATAAACTGCAGCAGGACCATGAACATGGTCTGGTGTTGAAATTGTTACGGCATCAATATCTTTTTCGTTGTCGAGCATTTCTCTAAAATCTGAATACAATTTAGCTTTCGGAAATCTTTTAACAGATCTAGAAGCGCTTCCGGAAAAGTCAACATCACATAGCGCAGCCACCCTTTCTCTGCCGTTTACTGAAGCGTTGGCGATGTCACTTATACCCTTCCCGCCAGAACCTATCGCAGCTAAATTTAGTTGATCACTTGGAGACGTATAGCCAACTCCTCCCAACACATTTCTTGGAACGATAAAAAACCCAGCACCAACTGCTGATGTTTTTTTTATGAAGCTTCTTCTTGATTTTTTTGAATTCATATAATGTAAAATTTCTTACCTCTACAAGATAAAAGATTGTATTAAAGAATCAAAGAGAATTCTGATTGAAAAACTATAAGATCAATCTTGACGGGGTGTCATCTCCAGAAATAATAGATCTAATTCCTGTAGCTATTGCTTTTATTGTTTCTGTAATAGTCTTGACATCCAAGGTTTCTGCTTCATCGCTTACCTTGTGGTAATCGAGATCTTTGTCCATTGGACTCGTTGAAAAAGTGTGTGCAGGCACTCCTAGTCTAGCCAAAGAAGCATTATCGGATCTAAAAAACAATCTATAATTTTTGTATGGATCAGGATAAAGTTTGTATTCAGAAAAAGAAAGATTTTTTTGAATAATTTTACCAAAATCTGATCTATTGAAACCAGTAAGCCAAGCTGTTTTAGGCCCAAATGGAGACTCTTTACCAATCATTTCAATATTAACTCCAGCTATTATTGTCTCTGCAGAAATAGTTTTTCCAAAGTGATTGGAGCCTACAAGTCCCATTTCTTCTGCGGTAAAAGCAATAAAGAGAATGCTTCTTTTATTTATTTTGGCTTTTTTGAAATAGTCTGCCAACATGATCATTGCGCTTACACCTGATGCATTATCGTTGGCTCCATTAAAAATTAAATCTCCTTCTCCAATATTTTTTCGGCCAAGATGATCATAGTGAGCAGAAATAACAACGAACTCTTCTTTCAGAGTTGTTCCCTCTAGCAACCCAATGACATTAAATAAAGTTAATTCTTCTTTTTTTTCGGAGCGTTTGTTTATATGCTTAAACGTTTGTCTAAAACTAGAGCCATTAAAAGGTTTTAGTCCAATTTTAGAAAATTGCTGTTCTATATATTTTGCAGCTTTTTCAATCCCGGGTCCTCCAGCTTTTCTACCCTGCATTGAATCGTTGGCGAGAGTGTAAAGGTGTTTTTTAACGGAGATTTCATTGACTGTCTGGGAATTTAAAAAAGAACAAACAAAAACAAAGAATATAAAAGTTAGATTTTTCATTTTTTAAAATATGTTATCTCAATAGATTCGTTTATTCTTTTAATTTTTATTGAGTTTTTAGATTTGTTTATAGAAACTCTTGCATCATAAAACATCACACTACCAGAGGAAACGGTAATTAAAGGCTTGTCATAATGCCTTGAAGATAAAACTAAGTTAACAGTGTCGTTTACTGTTATTATCATTTTGTCGGTATCAACAGAAATGTTTTCATATTCTGACTCCCAATCCCCTTCAATTTCGATAATGTTTTTTATTTCAGAGAAGTTCTCTTGACAAGAAATAATAGAAAAAAACATAAAAAACATTAATAATTTTTTCATTTAGAAAATTCTTTTATAGCTTTTAAAATTCCAGCACATGCATCATAATCTTCTTTTTTTTCTAGCCTGTAAAGTTGTTGATAAAGCTCATTAACAGTAGATCCGTTTTTAAGCTTTACAGAGGCGTTTTTATAATGATAATCAATTGTATTCATTGTAATATAATCAACAAATAATATACCAAAAATTATTTTTATGTCAAAAAGACAACTTTCATTAAAGCCAAGTTTTTAGCCATTCCATTCTGGTATCTAACCAAGTTTTTAAATATTCAACATAACCATGATGATTATCGAATCTAGCCGGAACAGGCCAAACTTCCGAATTAGGATCTAATAGACTAGGGTAAAGTTCAAAATTTTTCTTTTGAGATTTTGAAAGATAAGTTTCAAATCCGCTGATTTTTGATAATATTAAACTTAGATTGTTGTTATAATAGTCAAAACGTTCTTGAACCATTTGTTTAAAATAAGGGTCTTCAAACATTTTCTTATACCATAGATTATCTTTGATCCAAAATCCTTCAGGATTTTCAGCATTAGAATAATTCACGTTTCCAAAAGCAAGATCGAAATCCCAAATTGGACCCATTTTAATTTTTTCACCTGGGATATAGTTAAAATAGATGCTCGAAAAAGATGCAGCATCTTGGTTTTTTGAGATTTCATTTACTAAAAACCAATCTATGAAGCTTGGTAAATCTATAAATGAACGATAGCCTATATCAGGGTCTTTAAAGTTGTCTCCAAACAAAGCGTCTTCAAAAGAATTAATATGACCTTTAATTAAATTAAATTTTTCAGAATCAAAATCCAGACTAGGCTCCTTTATGTTGAAAACTCCATCTTTATAGTGAGATGACCAAACGTTAGAACGAAAATAAACATCATCTTCTTCAATTCTGCCGTGAGCATCTGTATCAATTTCAACCAAATAGCCGTCATCTCCAATATTTACTCTGTTTTTAGATTCTTCTACTTTTTGACCAATTAAATAAGTCCCCGCATGTTTATTGTTAATAAATAATTCTGTGTATTCGGATTGAGGAACATAATCAAAGCTACCCATGTTAGCTATTTCACGAACTATTTTATTACGAATCAAAGAAATATCTGAAATTTCAGCTAATAGAACCCACTTTTTGTCTTTAGGCATATTTAGAACTTTTGTTTTGTCTCCAAATTTTATTTGATAAGGCCTCTTCATGTTATCGGGACGACCTATTCCTCCTTGCCACCATGTAGAGTTACCTCTACCTTTAATTTTCATTTCAGTTGAAGAAAGATCAGGAAAATCATTTGATCCAATAATCGAAACACTGCCTTCAACATAATCATCTTTGGAATTGATTTCGCTTCCTTGAGTATCAACATAAAGTATTGGTAAGCCTGTAAAATCTAGCGGGTTAAAAAACTCAGCTCTTATATTTTTAGACATGTTTACCGTAATTTCAATGGGGTTTTCTAAAGAGCTAACATCTCCAGACCATTTTAAAAAAGACCAGCCGTTTTGAGGAATTGCTTTAACGGAAACAACTGTACCGCTATTATAGCTATTGGGCACACCTGGTTTAATGACTTTTTCTTCAACAGAACCTTCTCCTTCAATTTCAATATTGAGAGGGTATTGTTTTTTTTGAAAAACAGCAATTATTTTTTTAGGCTTATTGATTGTAATTTGAGTTGGATTTTCAGAGCCAGACAGATCTCCTTTCCATTCGACGAAAACCCACTCACTTACAGGATTGGCCGAAAGCTCAACAATTGTTCCGCTGTTATAATCTGTAGAAGATCCTGCTTTAATTATTTTTTCTGTTACTTCTCCTTCGCCCTCAACGGAAATTTCTAAAGAGTACTGTTTTTTCACAAATAGAGCAACTACAGACTTATCAGAGTTCATTACTATGCTTGTGGTACTGTTTTCTCCAGACACCCCCGCCCAACTAAAGAAAACGTATTCTTCAGTTGGGGTTGCGTTCAAAACAACGGTTTCTCCCTCTTCAAACTGCGCTGAGCTTGGCAAAAGAGCGCCTCCCTCTGTTGGATTAGTAGAGGTGGTAAGAGTGTATAAAATTGGATCTTTTGAACAAGAAATAATTGCTAAAAAGAAAAGAAAAGAAAAGAATTTCTTCATTAAATTTTGATAAATGTTAATTAATTATAACTCCGTTAGCAATAAATGAGAGTTTAAATTCAGGCTTTATTATTTGTTCAATTTCAGACTTGGATTTTCCAGCATCTTCAGCATAATGCCTAAGCATTTTAATGCTAATAGTGTCTTGTTTTACAAACCCCTCCAATACGGTTTTTTTGTTTTCAAGTCCTGTTTTAGGAACAAAAAACCCATAATCTTTGAAGGTTACTTGAATAGTATCAGTTTCAACTTGAACCTGCATCCAACATCCTTTTTTTGGACAAGAAGATAAAATAGTTCCATTAACCTTGGCAAGAGATTTGTCTTTTGCGTTGTTAATCAATCCTTTCAGGGTTACAGTGTTTTGGGAACTAATTTTTTCACCATAATATTTTAAATCTCCGCTTTGTGCTAGAGATAATAATGGAATAAAAAAGATTAATAAGACAATTTTTTTCATTTTATAAAGATATGAAAAAAGTATTCCTTAAAATGCAAAAGCCTCTTTACTGTTTTTTTGTTTTGTAACATAATTTACATAATAATTGAGTGTTTAAAATTCTTTCAAAAATTCTTATATTACATAAACTGATAAGAATTACAATTTAGTTCAGCAAATGAAAAAACAAATTAAAGTCCCGGCGATATTGTCTTTAGTGTTATTTGGCCTATTGTTAATTCCTCTTGATGGAACAGTGAACAATACTTTTGTTTTTTTTATTGGAAGATTTCATCCAATTATTTTGCACCTTCCTATTGGAGGCTTGGCCGCTTTATTTGTGATGGAAATTATTAATTCATATCGACCACAACTTAATTTGGATTCAGCATGTTCAATATTATTATGGTTTTCAGTTATAACGGTAATTCCATCAGCTATTTTGGGGTTTGTTTTAGCATCAAGCGGAAATTATGATGATGAGCTGTTAAACCTTCATAAATGGCTAGGCTGGCTAACAGCTTTAGTGTGTGTTTGGCTACTTTATTTTAATTCAAAATCAAAAAAAACCTACAGAGTATTTTTATATGCAAATGTGATTTTTCTTCTTTTTGCAGGGCATTTTGGAGGACAGCTTACACATGGCAAAGACTATTTAACTAAGTACATGCCTATAAGCATGAAGAAGGTTTTAAATATTGATGATGAAAGAAATTATCTTGTTGTAGACAGAAAAATTGATTCACTTTCTACAGGCGCAACATATTATACAGATCAAATTAAACCAATCATAGAAAATTACTGTTACAAATGTCATGGACAAGAAAAACAAAAAGGAGACATGAGGTTTGATAATATTGATTGGGACATGGTTAATGGTTTTGATGCTGAAAAATGGAATATGATGTTAAATGAGATTAATCTTGGAGAAATGCCCCCAAGCGACGAGCTACAGCTTTCAGAGGATGACAGAAGAATTTTAGTTGATTGGATAACTGAAAATTTAGATAAAGCAGCTGAAGCTAAAGAAACAGATAGTAAACTAGTGATGAGAAGGCAAACAAAATCACAATACACTAACTCATTAAATGAGTTATTAGGAGTTTACATAAATTTTGGAGATCTTTTGCCTGATGACGGTAAGTCGAAAATGGGATTCACGAATAACGGTAATATTCTTCAAACCTCATCACTTCATATTGATTATTACCAAAAGCTTGCTCGTGAAGCGTTGGACAAGGCTCTGGTAAAAGGAGAAAAACCAAAATCTAGAAGATATAAAGTTGTTCTTGGGAAAAACAAAGGAGATGACGTTTTAGGCGCAGAATTTGGAGGCTATCAGACAGCTCCTATAAACAATAAAGATTTTGATGTACAAATTCTTGACATGAATGGTAAGCCTGTAAAGAAATCTTCCAGCATTGGCGATTCTATTAAAGTATTAAAAAATAAAATAGGTATAGGAATGAGAGGATCGGCAAGTAATAGGTATTATATTGTTGACGAGGGAATGATTTTAAACTCTGCACTGCCTGCAAAAGAAGTCACGCCAAAATCTTGGCAAGGACCTTCTCCCAATTTAAAACTATTAATTAAAGAAGATTTTCCTAGAGAGGGCAAGTATGCTTTTAGAGTTGAAGCCTCTAAAGGATATAATTCGTTATCTATTGAAAGACTTATTGACTTGAGAGAAAAAGAACCAGCTTTAGACTTTGAGAATTCTTTTTCAGTTAATGCAAAAGATTTAAACATAAAGAACAGCTTTACATTTGATAATAAAAATCTAATTCCCAAAGAGTTTGCAACATTTTCTGAAATTGAATTTACATATGATGTTCCTTTTGATGGGATATATAAAATTGATTTAGTTCATCCTTACGTTTCAAATGATGTAATGCCCTCATACCACATTAGATTCTTGGGTCGAAAAGAAGAAGGGGTTATAAGTAAAAGATTAAATATAAATCAAAACGAAAAATTAGAAGAAATTACAACCCCAGTAACTTTAGCGTATCTAACAAAAGGTAAACACAAAGGATTTATTGGAGGGAAATTTTTTGTTGGCTTCAGTAAGTTGATTTTTACTCCAGTAACTAAAGACGATCCATTGCCAAAAACATTACAAAAGGAATCCCAAAAGAATAATTTTCAATATGAAAGAGTAAACCCTTCAATATTAGCATTTGCAGGATCAAGAACAGATGATGGGATGGATTATAAAGCATTGTCTAAGCCAATCGAGGTAAAAAATTCAATGGAAGACTCACAGGTTTTTGAATTTACAGGAATGTTAGAAAACCTCCCTGTTCCTATGGCCAGTGATGATGTAAGTGGAGAGCTTGCTAATATTGTAACTTTTGGACTATGGAATAATCATTTAGTTAAAGAAAGTAGTTTAAAAGGACCGCCTCTATTAATTAAATCTGTAGAATTTGAAGCTCCTTACTATCCAGTGTGGCCCCCAAAATCTTACACGGAAATATTTTTTAAATCTAAGAATCAAAATAATGAGGAAGCATATGCCAATGAAGTCATAGAAAAGTTCATGGAAAGAGCATTTAGAAGAACACTAAATGATAGTGAACTTGATCGTTATATAACTTTTTGGAAGAATATTAGAAGCGATTTTGATTCTTTTGAGGATGGTGTAAAAGAGGTGTTGATTGCTATCCTTTGCTCACCAAATTTTATTTATTTAAATCAGCCTATGAAACTAAATTCCGGTGAATATGATGATGAATATTATTTAGCCTCTCAGCTTTCATATTTTTTATGGAACTCTCCGCCTGATGATAAGTTAATAGAACTTGCTTCTAAGGGGAAGCTATATAGAAACTTACCCAGTCAAATTGATCGTATGATCAAAAACTCTAAAATTGAAAATTTAATTAATGGGTTTTCATATGAATGGCTAAGATTAGACAGGCATAAAAACATGGATGTAAATGTTCAAGAATATGAAGATTATACAAGATTTGTAAAAGAAGATATGTTTAGCGAAACCTACGAATTTGTTAAGCATATACTAATAAACGATTTAAGTATAATGAACTTTATAGATTCTGATTTTGCTATGCTAAATCAAAATTTGGCTGAATTTTATGGGTTAAATGGAGTAGAGGGGAACGAGTTTAGAGCGGTAAAGTTAAATAAAAATCAAAACAGAGGAGGCTTGTTGTCACAGGGTTCTTTTTTGACGGGACACTCTGATGGAACTCAACCTCACGCAATCAAAAGAGCAGTGTGGTTAAAGGAGAAGATATTAGGTGATCATCCCCCTCCACCTCCTCCAAATGTTCCAGAACTGGACTCAGAAACTCCTGGCTTTGAAAAGCTAACTTTAAAAGAACAGTTGTTTCTACACAGAAATAAAGTTTCATGTATGGGTTGTCACAAAAAAATAGATCCATACGGAGTAATATTTGAAAACTATGATGCAACTGGACGATATCAGCTTACAATGAAGGGCAAACCTATTGATTCAAAATCAGTATTGCCTGATGGAAATGAAGTAGATGGTATTCAAGATATGAAGGACTATATTTTAAAATTTAAAACTGAAGACTTTACAAAGTCTATTGTAAAAAACCTTTTTTCTTATGCGAACGGAAGAGATGTTGGGTTTGCTGATGAAAAAGAAATTAAGTATATTGTTGAAAGGGTGAAAAGAGATAATTATAGTTTTAAGACTGTAATTCAGGAAATTATCTACAGTCCATCGTTTTATAAAAAGAAAAAAAATTGGTTTAGTAAACTGTTTAAAAATGAGTAAAAAATCTTGGCATTTAGACCGAAGAACTTTTTTAAAAGGCTTAGGCGTAACTTGTATGCTTCCTTATTTCGAAGCGATGTCAATGACTAATTTTACAAAACTTTCAGAACCTGAAGCTGCAAAAAGACTTTGTTTTCTTTATTTTCCTAACGGTGTTGGTCTTCCCCCAAAGCAAAGTGAGTATTACAAGGATTGGAGTTGGTTTCCAATAGGTGAAGGAAAAAATTACAAACTCACAAAATCACTTTCACATTTAGAAAGACATAGAAATAACATGTCAATCATTGGGGGGTTAAGTCACCCTAGCAGTCGTACTGTTTTGGGCCATATGGCTGGTGATTCATTTTTAACTGGTGGTGATTTACGAGGGTTGTACAAAAACAGAATCTCTGTAGATCAAGTAGCAGCTGCTGAGCTAAGTCAATATACTAGATTCCCATATCTTTCTTTATCAACTGACGGAGGTGTTGGATATAAGTCTAGAACCTCAACACTGTCTTTTAATTCATCAGGTAAACCAATACCTTCTGAACACAGATTAAGAGATATTTTTGAAAGATACTTTTCACCAATAGGTGGAACTTCTACCAACGAAAGGCAAAGAAGCATTAATCAAGGAAAAAAGATTGTTGACTTGGTACTAGAGGACAGTAAAATTTTAAAAAATAAACTCGGCTCTTACGACCAATCAAAGCTAGATGAATATATGACCTCATTAAATCAAGTTGAAATGCAGCTTGTCAGAAACGAAAAATGGCTAGATGTGCCAATGAAAGAATTTGACGCTAGCTTAATTAATTTAGATGTTGACCCGACATCTGCACCACAAGACTATGTTAGATCAATGATGGATTTAATTGTTCTTGGTTTTCAAACAGATTGTACGAGAGTTATAAATTATATGATGGCTAGAGAAGATGGAATGGGGTTTGGAGATAATTTTTCAAAAATTGCTCTTGGATTACAAGGACATCATACAATTTCACATGATGTAGCCACTGGACATTGGGAAGAATGGGGAAGATTAGACAGGTGGTATTCCAAACAGTTTTCATATTTTTTAGACAAAATGAAAAATACAACAGATGTTAATGGTTCTTTACTTGATAATACTTTAATACTTTATGGCAGTGCTTGTAGTACAACCCACAATGCTAGAAATTATCCTTTAATTCTTGCAGGAGGCTCCGATCTTGGGGTTAAACACGGCAGCTATACTGTTTTTGAGGAGAAAGATGAAAGGATGTCGAACTTACTACTTAGCATGCTTAATAAGCTTGATATTGAAAAAGAAAGCTTTTCTGATAGTACAGGAAAATTATCCACTAATATTATTTAGTATAAAAACAAAACTCGTATACGTATTCGATTAATTGCCGAATGTGCAAACAGATGCTTAGACTTATACCTAAGGTTTAATTGTATTGACCATAGTCTTTAGCAAACCATTTTGTTTCTTATCATTCATCAATTGCCAAAACATAATTCCACCTAATTTTTTATCCAAAGCATATTTGGATTTAAGTTTTATTGATTTATGATCATCAAAAGTTGCAAAAATTTTGTTTATACTGTCGTATGCATATGGTGAATTTGCCACATCGTCCCAATAAAAATTAAAATTAGACCTTACATCTTCAAAGTTTATTTGATTATAACTTCTATTCCATTCAGCGTTTTGATGTAGACCATTATTAATATTTGCAACATTTTTAAATGTTTTAATATAAAAGGCTCCTCCAATAAATATTTGACTTGGCTTTACCCCTAAATTCATTAAAGCTTCTATAGATGATTCCGCAGATCTATCTTGAAATTCGTTCGAAGATAGTGCTGTGTGGTGTCCAGTTTTAGTTGAGCCTGATCCATAAAAATCATAGGTCATAAGATTAACATTATCAACCAAAGGCATTACCTTATCCCATTCAATTGAATTTTCAAAAAATCTATTAGATGCGCCTGCAGCAAAACTTAATATGTCATTTTTTTTCATATACTTTCTAAGTTGAACTATTAAGTCTGTAAAGTTTTCACGATCTTCAGGCATGTAACTATGTCCTGGATATCCAGAAATTCCTGGATACTCCCAATCAAGATCAATTCCATCTGCATTAAATGACTCTATTATATCAGCTGTAGAGATTGCAAACTCAATTCGAGCTTTTTCTGAACTAAAAACATCTGAACAGGTTTCACATCCTCCCCAACCTCCTAGTGAAACTAATACTTTTAATTTTGGATAATTCTTTTTTTGGTTAACAATATTCACTAAGGCAAGACTGTCTTTTATATCGTCAATAGCTAATTTATTTCCCTTGAGATGTAAAAAACTATATATTATTTGATCAACTCCGTTTAAGTCAAATTCATCAATCGACTTTTCATCACCTGCATAATAAGCTATAACTTGAGGTTTAATTTCAATTTCTTTTGAATCAAATAAACAAGAAAATACAAGTGGAATAAATAGTAATATTGGGATTAGTTTTTTCATTTTTTAAATGGGATTTATAGTTTTAATAAGATGTTTTGCCAATAAAAACATTAACTCCAGGTTGTAAAGGGTTTCCACTTGCTCTTCTGTTCATCACTACTTGTCCACAATGCCATAAAGCATCAGAAATAGGTCCATTTATTTGATTCCAAAAAGGAAACTCCATTTTTGTTCCTTCCATTTCAAATCTCAGGGGTAATTGTGAAAAGTCAGGATTTAACTTTAACTCATCTTGAATATATTTCAAATTCAATAATGTTTTTTCTCGCAGGTCATTATAATTACCTTTTACAAGGGTAAATTCAAATTCATTCTTTTTAAAAGATGACGAAATCATCTCAGTCAAGCTATATATATGTTCAAGTATTTGTAATGTTGATCTTGTATCATCACTAGGCTTATAATTTAAATCTTTTTCAGTTAACGACTTAGTAGCCCAATAATATCTGTAGCCAAGACCTTCAATCATTCTTGAAACAATATTAGCTTGTGAAAACTCAGTTGGGTATTCTGATATTTCACTAAAGGGTAAATTAGCCTTTAGTTGAGTCGTTTGCCCAAAAGACACAATTGGAACAAACAGTAATAGTAAAAAGAGTTTTTTCATACCTAAATATAACAATTATCTAAACCTTAGCCCTCATTACCAAACGTATAAAAACAAAAAACCCCTCAAGAAGAGGGGTTTTAAGGGTGGTCCCACCTGGGCTCGAACCA
>Ga0209199_1000327_pt1 | contig 70853 bp, 65 predicted proteins | sample COGITO_mtgs_1105_7_FD_184805 | JGI IMG/M metagenome (GOLD analysis project Ga0209199, IMG submission 184805) | Pelagic marine microbial communities from North Sea - COGITO_mtgs_110523 (SPAdes) (version 2) | ecosystem: Environmental > Aquatic > Marine > Epipelagic ... | reverse complement strand
CTTGCTTCTATTAAAATTGGCTGGGGTAACTGGACTTGAACCAACGATTAGTCGCGGATCAAAACTTGTTATCTCAGCACTTGCTTCTATTAAAATTGGCTGGGGTAGCTGGACTTGAACCAACGAATGACGGGATCAAAACCCGTTGCCTTACCACTTGGCTATACCCCATTAAAACTAGTAAATTGTGCTTGCATTTGACTATGTAAAAAGGATGTATTCACACCACTCGCAACAAAACTGCTGCTACCTTGTGGTAATAAAGATTGAACATTTAACGCTTCCTGACGTTCATCAAACATTGCAAATACACATGAGCCTGTACCAGTCATTCTTGAAGGCGCGTATTCTAACAACCAGTGTAATGCTTTTGCAACATTCGGATCGCGTTCACAAACCAATTCTTGGCAATCATTGTGAGTATTTGTAAAACTATAATCACAAAAGTTAATTTTTGGAGTATTTCTGGGTAGATTTGGCAAGGAAAAGATATCAGCTGTGGATATATGGCTATCGGGAAATAATACTAAATATGTTTTTGTTGGGAGACTCACCTGTTGCAATTTTTCACCTACACCCTCAGCAAAGGCAGTTTTTCCATGAATAAAAATAGGTACATCCGCTCCAAGAGTTAAGCCTAGTGTGGCCAACTTGATCTGAGATAAATGGCAACCCCAAAGTTTATTTAGCACCAGCAGTGTCGTTGCCGCATTCGACGAACCTCCACCTATACCTCCGCCCATGGGCAGACATTTTCTAAGATGGATGTTACAACCAAGACCTTTAGCAGCTGGCAAGCTTTGTTTTAATAATCGCGCCGCTTTAATAATTAAATTATCATCATCAGCGACACCGGCTATGGGGTCCGCTAAGGTGATTTTATCAGAGGTATTAATATCGAAGGCTAGCTCATCGCCATAGTCGAGGATTTGAAATAAACTTTGTAATTGATGGTAACCATTTTCGTATCGGCCATTGATGTGTAAAAATAAATTAAGTTTTGCTGGGCTTGACCACCAGTTCAAGGAGGGCTTATTCATATAATTCCCATTTATTTACTCTGATTAACAGTTCACTATTGTTGAGTTTATTTTTTAACACCACCTTGTGGGGTAACCAAATATCAACTACCAATTTATAGTCATCATAATTAATTAACCAGTTTTCGCAATTATTGCAGATAGGCTGCAATTGGCTGACCCAGCCTTGTTCACTCGTTAGTACCTTATCGTTTTTCTGATGTTGCCCTTTTATCCAAAAGCGTAATTTTTCTACTGGTATCTGCCAACCGGTGACATGCCAAATTAAATCACTGGGGTTAGAATCTTGATAAGTCTCATCATTTGCTACCAACGTGACGCCCTTTTCATTGCCTTTCATATTCAGCAGTGATGTACCGATGATAGAAGTCATGTTGAGCTGGAATTGTTGTTGCCTTTGTTGCCACCTAAAGTTAGCACTTTGTTTTTTTTCTGGACCCTTAAAACCAAGCTTTCCCTTTATTAACCAATGTTCTTGTTGTTTTAAGGACAACTGGTGAACAGATGAATTCAAACTAAGTATTGGCTTTGGGGGAGTCGCACAACCAGCTAGAAAAAGAATAAGGGTAAGGACAGATAAAGTTTGTTTTCTACAGAGGCGGCTAATTAACACAGTTTGAATAACGCTCTTTAAATCAAAATTAGATTGATGCAATAGGAACATACAAGTGACATTGCTTTCAATAGTTTTACCTTTTGCGTACAATGCTGTCATCAAATAATCCTAACCTTTATTGTAGTTTATCTAATCATTCCATGACCCTAATTGCTTTTGGTATTAATCATAAAACTGCTCCGATTGAATTGCGTGAAAAAATAGCGTTTTCACCTGATGCAATTGTGCAGGCTCTAGCCTCTTTGCGGCAAAAAACTGGCGCGACAGAGTCTGTGATTTTGTCAACCTGCAATAGAACTGAAGTTTATGCGCAGCTTGATGATAAACAGATAAATACAATTTCTACTTGGTTAGCTGATTTTCATGGCGTGCAACCAAAAGAATTACAAGATAACAGTTACCTTCATGCTGATCATCAGGCCGCCATTCACATTATGCGCGTGGCCTGTGGACTAGACTCAATGATGTTAGGCGAGCCACAGATCTTAGGGCAAGTGAAACAAGCCTTTACTGAAGCCAAAAATTCTGGGGTGATTAAGGGAGATTTTGAACGACTGTTTCAGCATACTTTCTCGGTTGCAAAAAGGGTGCGCACTGAAACAGATATTGGTGCTAATGCAGTGTCTGTCGCATATGCTTCGGTGCAATTAGCTAAACATATATTTTCATCGCTGGAACAAAGTAGGGTGCTATTGATTGGTGCTGGCGAGACCATCGAACTAGTGGCTAAACATTTATTTGAACAAAATGTTAAATCATTAACTGTTGCCAACCGCACCATAGCAAGAGCTCAAGCCATCGCAGAACCATTAAATGCAACAGTTTTGACATTGGCGCAAATCCCACAACACTTAAAAGATGCTGATATCGTGATCAGTTCAACTGCCAGTCAATTACCAATTTTAGGCAAAGGCTTAGTACAAAATGCATTAAAGGAACGTAAACATAAGCCAATGTTTTTAGTCGATTTAGCTGTACCTCGTGATATTGAAGCAGAGGTAGGCGAACTGGACGATGCCTATTTATACACAGTGGATGATTTACAACAAATAGTAGAAAAAAACCTAGCCAATCGACAAGATGCAGCAGCTGTTGCAGATGAAATGGTGGTGCAGCAAGTACAACAATTTATGCGTTGGCAACAAAGTCAAACCTCGATTGATGTATTAAAAGGGTTTCGAGATCAAAGTGAGTTACAGCGTGATGCCTTAGTTAGTAAAGCACTAAATCAGCTTGCAGACGGCAAAGAAGCTGAACAAGTAATAATTGAACTCGCCAATAAATTAACCAATAGTCTTATTCATGCACCTACCAAAGCTTTAAAAAATGCGGCAAGTGAACAAAATTCACAGCAGCTTGAATTACTCATGGATGCATTAGATCTAAAAAAATCAGATAATTAGCGGCTAATGTAGTCCGCCTACGGAAATAAAATGAAAGAATCGGTTCAACGAAAACTAGAAGTATTGGATGAGCGGTATGAAGAGGTACAAGCCTTATTGAGTGAAGCTGAAGTCATTGCTGATCAAGATAGATATAGAGGCCTTACTAAAGAATACTCACAATTAGAAGGTGTAGTGAAGTGTTTTCGTGATTATCAGGGGGCTCAGAAAGACTTTGAATCTGCCCAAGAAATGATGCAAGAAGACGACGCAGAAATGCGTGAAATGGCACAAGAAGAATATAAATCAGCCAAACAAAGTATCGAAGAGTTTACTCAAGAACTACAAGTATTATTGCTGCCAAAAGATCCTAACGATGAAAGTAATTGTTTTGTTGAGATACGTGCTGGTGCAGGGGGCGACGAAGCCGCTATTTTTGCTGGTGACTTATTCCGTATGTATAGTCGTTATGCCGAAAAACAAGGCTGGAAAGTTGAACTCGTCACGGCTAACGAAGGTGATCATGGTGGGTACAAAGTCGTGATTGCAAATGTTTTAGGCGGGGGCTCCTATGGTATTATGAAATTTGAGTCAGGCGGGCATCGCGTGCAACGTGTACCTGATACTGAGTCACAAGGGCGCATTCATACTTCAGCTTGTACGGTAGTCGTTATGCCTGAAATACCTGAGTCAGAAGCTATTGAAATCAATAAAGCTGATTTGAAAATTGACACCTTTAGAGCATCTGGTGCAGGTGGTCAGCACGTCAATAAAACTGACTCTGCTATCCGTATTACCCACAATCCTTCGGGTATAGTAGTCGAGTGTCAGGATGAGCGATCTCAGCACAAAAATCGTGCGAAAGCGATGGCTATATTGCAGTCCAGATTAACTCAATTAGAAGAAGATAAACGCCAAGCGGAAGAAACGTCTACTCGGAGAAACCTTGTAGCCAGTGGTGATCGTTCAGAGCGTATTCGTACTTATAATTTCCCTCAAGGACGTGTTACCGATCATCGTATTAATTTAACCTTATATTGTTTAGACGATGTCATCGCTGGTGAACTCAATGCGGTATTAGAGCCAATTAGACAAGAACATCAAGCCGATTTGTTATCTTCACTTTCTGACGAATAGATTACATTGGATAATTTTTCATTCACCATTGCCCAAGCATTGTCTTGGGCTAGAGATGAACTTTATTCTCATAATATAAGTGATGACGGCCTGTATGATTCATCTGCGATTGACAGCAAGGTATTGTTATCAGTCTGTTTGCAGCGTGAAGTAGTTTACTTGCACACTTGGCCTGAAAAATTGTTAAATAAATTACAAATGAAATTATTTAAAGAGTACATTTCGCAACGATCTTTAGGCCATCCAGTTGCACATATTATTGGCTATAGAGATTTTTGGTCATTGCGACTCAAAGTTTCTCCCACTACTTTGATCCCGAGACCTGAAACCGAACTATTGGTTGAAATTGCTCTAAACCTTAACTTAACTGAACATTCTAAAGCATTGGATTTAGGGACTGGCACGGGTGCTATCGCATTGGCGTTAGCAAGTGAAAACCCCAATTGGTTGGTAACAGGTTTAGATAAAAGCTCACCGGCGGTTACGTTAGCCAAAGATAATGCCCTGTTACATAAACTAGAACGGGTCAAATTTATTCAAAGTGATTGGTTTTCTGCTGTAGAGGATAGAAAATTTGATCTTATCGTGACGAATCCGCCTTATATTGAAGACAACAATCGCTATTTACAGCAAGGTGATGTGCGTTTTGAGCCCAAGAGTGCATTAACATCGGGTATCGATGGCCTTGATGACATACGTTCAATTGTTTCTCAAAGTAAGCATTTTCTGACTGATAACGGCTGGTTATTGATTGAACATGGTTATAAGCAAAGTCGTCAAGTGACAGATATTTTGAGAGCGCACCATTTTAATCAAGTCCGAAGCGAATACGATCTGAATGGTTTACCTCGCGTTACCATGGGGTGCAATGAGCTGTAATTTTTGTTTTACATGAGATTTTTCTGTCATTTGTGTTGTTGTTATCAACAATAGTTAAGTTATCAACCGGTTTAAGCTGACTACTTCAAACATTATGTTTTTATTAAGTTGTTGTTTTAGAATGGGGATGTCTGATGAAATTTTATTTGCCGAAGATACAAATGATGAAATTGTGTTGCAAGGCAAGGCAAGGCAAGGCAAGGCAAGGCAAGGCAAGGCAAGGCAAGGCAAGGCAAGAGTATTAATTGTTTATGACGAGCCTGAGGTGCATGCTGTAACCGTGTTAGCACTTAAAGATTTTGTATTCCAAGAAAAACATCTAGGGTTTATTAACACCTTTATCTGACTGCTACAGCATTAAGGGGGTGGTGTTTTAATCAATCATTGTGCAGATGCATGGGTTACTGAATTTATTAGCTTGGGTGATGTATATTCTTACGGTTACCTTAACGTTAAAATTAAGTCGTACTAGTTTCATATGAGGCTTCCGTCTCATTGGTGCGTTAAGTTGGATTGCTTATGCTGGAATCGTTGATGTGAATAAATACCCCATACTATTTAAACTACACTTCAGCCTGATATAAACACTTTTGTTTTAGCTTTTCACCTCTTTAGTGTGAATAAAATAAATATCACTGCATAGTCTGATTAAGCGTCTTCAATCAAATTTTTGAACGTATTGGTAAATTACTGGAACAACAAGTTGTTAGCATTTGACAGTGTCATCTATTGTGTTGACCTCTTTATACAAAGCTGAGATTGTACTAATTAACAGCAATTTAGATTTATTTATGATTTTACTGCTCATTACGGTAAAGGTTACCCCACTTAAACCGATAAAAAGAAGTGTGTATATTTATTGGGGTAAAACATGTGAAAGAGATAAAGCAGGCTATCGCTAAGCGGGACTATCTGATGGCCAGTTTACAGTTAGCTAAGGTGTTTCAGCCTGACGTTTTTCAACCAGATGACTACCAACGCAAGGTAGACTTGTGGATTGAAGAAGCAAAAGCATTTATCGGTTCGACCGATACTACTCCAGAAAATTTTAAACGTTTTATTCATTTTTTTTATGTGAAACTCGCTTTTAGTGGTGATGAAAAAAATTATTTTTCTTGTCAATATAGTTTGCTAAATTATGTTCTTGATTACCGTACTGGGATCCCTGTAAGCCTTGCCATTATTTTTCAATCCATGGGGAAAATCCTGGGTTTTGATATATGTGGTGTAAATTTTCCTGGACATTTTTTGATCAAGTGTCGTTTTAGTTTTTGTCCAGACATTTATATAGATCCCTTAAATGGTAAACAGCTGAGTCGACAAGATTTGGAATCTCTATACTTTTCTATTTTACATAGAATAGAAGATGAAAAAATGCCAAAAGAAGCTTTGCACGAAGCAAGTTGTGATGAAACTATTGTTAGATTACTGCACGCTTTAAAAGCATCGTATATCAATGGTAAATTTTATTCAGAAGCATTAGCAGCGGTAGAGTTACTCGTGAATTTGTGTCCTAACGATCCTTATGAAAGAAGAGACAGAGGGTTTTTATTACATCAGCTGGACTGCACGCAAGTAGCGATTGCAGACTATCAATATTTTATTCGTAAGTGTCCTAAAGATCCGGCCACACAGCTTCTACAAGCCCAATTACAACAACTGAGTGAACAAACCCCAGACGTTTTTCATTGAATATCATTTATCTAAGTACGTTTTAGATAGCTTGAGTTAATTGGTGAAGCTGCTGATGATCAATGATGTAAAGCAGCATAATATACACAAGCTTAGAACAATGGTCTTAGCGAATAAGGTGGTGGCAATGGTGCCTCATCTTTAGACACCGGATACACTAATGCTCATTAATCTATTTTACATTGCAATCGGGTTGGTGCTCGAGCTAAGAACGTAAAAGATTTGCAAATTGCTGCATTGCATTGACAAAGGTTTGATTTGTCATCGCGAGGGCCTTTTCACCCACCACAAACTCCATGGCGCATCTGTTGGGTGATTCGTAATTCCAGAATCGGTCAGATAGCCAAATGCCCTGTTCTGTTGCAATTCTATTTCTTGCGTATGTTGCTTTATCAAAAGAAGTCTCAAGCAATATGTGAAATAAGTTTGTATGAGGAATAACAGGGTCAACTCGTAAATCAGAAATATGTTTAATCGCGCCAGCTATACCTTTTGCTTTTTCAATAAATGCTGGCATTTGTTTAATACGTTTATCAATTAAATGTAATGCATCGTATATGAGTGGCCAAGAACCAACCGAAAACCCACCTAAACGGGTCCGCCATTTTCGCGCTTCATCAATAAACTCCTGAGACCCAGCTAATACAGCACCTCCCATAGCACCAATATCTTTATAGAAGGATACATATACTGAGTCAAAGCCTGCAACAATATCAGCATAAGATCTGTTGTCGTAAAAAGGTCGGCAAGACCATAACCTAGCGCCATCCATGTGCAGCGGTATACCCAGTGTTTTGCAGCGGTTTTTGATCTTTTGCAATTCACTCCAGTTGGTAATTTCCCACCACTATGACGTTGCGGAAGCTCGACAAAAGCACAGCCAGGATCGCCACTAATATCATCTGATGTGAGTGGCTCTCGCCATTTTCCTATTACCTTAGCCGAACATCCATGGGCATGACCATAGCCATGTTCCTCATGTAACAACAGATGCGAAGAAGGGTGTAGCAACAATTGGTCATTATTCATTTGCTGCCCATGTATTCTAGCAGCAATACCCTGTGCCAAGACCCCAGTGGGGAACCATAAAGCGGCTTCTGTACCTAATAATTTAGCCATTTTATCTTCAAGCAGGCGTGCACCGTGGTCGTTGCCTAATTCAGCGTCAATCTTTGTGCCATTTTCCTTTTGCTCATTCAAAAAAGAAGATAAACACGACAGCGACTGTGCTGGTGTTTTATGTTGATGATAAGGAAAACCTAGATTGATAGAGCAACTTGCTTTGAGTGACATAGGCATAAAGAAATAGGTGCTTTAATGTTTAGGAAAAGAATCATAAATTTTATTATGTATCGAATGTTAGAGCAAGCTCGCATGGAAGACCTGACAATATTTAATTAAATATAATGTGTGTTTATATCTATTTTTGCTCTAGCGAATTACGAACTTCAAAGGTTAGTACTTAAACGTATCATTCAGGCATTTCAATATCAGAAACTAACAGATTAACTGAATGATCATTGGAAGCTTGTTCACACATATATGCCAGGTTACAGGTGTGGTGAATAATGTATCCTTTAACTTTTCTGAGGGTCAGCAAGCCTTATAGCTCGTAAAAGTTAGTAATTAATAGCCGAAGATTTTAAATTATCATGATATCCATGGTTTACCTGTCAGTACATGTTTTCATTTTCTATAACCCTGAAGAGAACTTGATCTCACAAAGCGTCAATATAGTTTTTTCAAACTGCCCTTCTATTAAACTAACTTCTCTAAAACCAAATAAAAGTCAAAAAGGGATGCTCTATGGCAATACGTTTTGCTCACTTATTTGCCCATTTTAAATGAGATAATGATTTTTCCGACAAACTATTACTCAACCACTAGTTGCCATGGTTTACGCGCTCCGATTGACCTACAAAATAAGCTGGTAATTGACGAGCCATGGGTCTAGATAAATCAAGAGAGTGGGCTTCGCTTTCTGCGCATCGTCGACTAAAAAAAATAATTAAGTGTTCCAATAATTTGCGGAGCGCTGAAGACGAAAATGACAAAAAAAAGCCTGATGGAGGATCAGGCTTAAAACAGAACACACATAAACTATATATTCAGAAGATAAATAACAGGATAAGTTCAATTTTTTGATCAATATTTTTCGATTATAGTTATTCAATTGCAGACTGCGCGTTTTAAGCTTATCTGCAGGACATAAGATATTAGGCTTGTTACTAAATTGAAGAGGAAAATTGGCAAAAAAAAGCCTGATGGAGGATCAGGCTTAAAACAGAACACACATAAACTATATATTCAGAAGGTAGATAACAGGATAAGTTCAATTTTTTGATCAATATTTTTCGATAATAGTTGTTCAATTGCAGACTGCGCGTTTTAAGCTTATCTGCAGGACATAAGATATTAGGCTTGTTGCTAAATTGAAGAGGAAAATTGGCAAAAAAAAAGCCTGATGGAGGATCAGGCTTAAAACAGAACACACATAAACTATATATTCAGAAGGTAAATAACAGGACAAGTTCAATTTTTTGATCAATATTTTTCGATAATAGTTGTTCAATTGCAGACTGCGCGTTTTAAGCTTATCTGCAGGACATAAGATATTAGGCTTGTTACTAAATTGAAGAGGAAAATTGGCAAAAAAAAAGCCTGATGGAGGATCAGGCTTAAAACAGAACACACATAAACTATATATTCAGAAGGTAGATAACAGGATAAGTTCAATTTTTTGATCAATATTATTAAATAATAGTTGTTCAATCGCAGACAGAATGTTTTAACTTCAACTGAAGAAGTATATGGGGGGCTCTTAAAGCATTATGATCCAAAAGGGTGAGGGAGTTATCTCATCGCCATAAAATAAATACTGCTTATTTTTTTCAAAAGAAATTATTCCATTATAAGTACCAAAAAATTTAAGGTCCAAGCTTGAGCTCTTTGAACAAGGTAGTCACAAAACACACACGTTATAATCACTCAGTAGTTAGCTTTAATTAACAGGTAGTGGCCACTCAAAAGTCAGACGAGGTTACTGTTGTATTGAAACTTTTGGGGCGTTCACGTCTGCTTTAAATCAAAACTATTTTCACAGTAATATTCAATTATCCAAATACCCACTCAAATTTTGATTTGGGTGAATAATGCGTTGTGATGGACCCTCAAACACTACTCCATCCAATTCCCCTTTTAATAGAAGTGAATCACCTTGTAACAACAAAGCTCCCCCCTCACGAATTCCAATCACCGGCATTCCAGGATTTAAAATACAAAATTCCTCAATTCGCTGTGCGCGCGTTTCGCCGTTGTGCCCAGGGGCTTGATAGTCGGTGTAGTGGGGGTTGAGTTGAAATGGAACAAAATTGAGAGCTTCAAAACTAGGTGGTTGTATTATGGGCATGTCGTTGGTGGTGCGGATACTATTACCACAGATGTTTGAGCCTGCGCTCCAACCTACATAAGGTGTGCCTTTGTTGACTTGGTTTTTTATGTTGCCTAGCAAGTCTTGATGATACAATTCATTTAGTAAATTAAAGGTGTTACCGCCTCCAACTAATATAGCTTGTGCGTTTTCTAATGCTTGATGAGGATTTGCGAATTGATGAATACCTTTGACTTGATAATCGGCTAGGGCGTGTTGCACTTTAGTCGTATAATCGTCCCAGCCGACATTTACGCCTGCAAAAGGAATAAAGAGTAGTTCTTCTATATTGGGTAAATGTTGATCAAGCATGGGGATCGCATGCTGTAGGTAATCTTCATCAGCCACTCTAGAACTGCTAAGCATGAGAACATTCATTTTAAATTAATCCGTATTACCACTAGACGCGCAATTATAGACCGCTAGAATACTTTTCATAGTAAAAATATTAGGAAAACCGATGGTAGGTGACACAACTTCAGTGCTTTTTGTTTGTTTGGGGAATATTTGTAGATCGCCCAGTGCTGAAGCCGTTTTTAAGAAAAAAGCAGCTGACATAGGGTTGATTATCGAAATTGATTCTGCTGGTACGGCTGGATATCACAAAGGAGCTGCGCCTGACAAACGTTCACAATCAGTGGCTATAAACAAAGGTTATGATTTTAAAGGCTTAAAATGCCGAAAAGTGGTGAAGCAAGATTTTAAAAAGTTTGATTATATTTTGGGAATGGATAATCAAAATATCACCAATTTGTTAGAAACTTGCCCTGTAGAGTTTCAACATAAGGTGTCATTACTATTAAGTTTTTGTGAATCTGAAGAACAAGAAGTGCCTGACCCTTATTACGGTGGCAAAGGCGGTTTTGAATATGTTTTAGATCTCATTGAACAAGGATCCGATGGCTTTATTGAGCATCTTACTGCTACTGGGTAATAAGTTAGCTATTTATATTTCATAAATAATTGCGTTTGTGATTGAAGTTTTTGCTCATACCCTCTAAATTCTCGACCCAGTTTGTCGGTTCAGTTTTTAATCGTCTACTTTACATCTATTTTACAAGGAAAAATCGTGAGTCATTGGCAACCAGACAGTTGGCGTTCTAAGCCCATTTTGCAACAACCTACCTATGAAGATAAACAACACCTTAAACAAGTTGAACATACTCTTGGTGGTTATCCTCCTTTAGTGTTTGCAGCTGAAACGCGTGAACTTTATAAACAGTTAGGTAATGTAGCAGAAGGTCACGGTTTCTTATTGCAGGGCGGCGATTGCGCTGAATCTTTTGATGAATTTAACGCACCAAAAATCCGCGACACTTTTAAAGTTATTTTACAAATGGCTATAGTGCTGACCTATGCGGGTCGTTGCCCAGTAATTAAAGTTGCTCGAATGGCTGGGCAGTATGCTAAGCCTCGTTCAGGTGATTTTGAAACCATTAATGGGGTGTCTTTACCTAGCTATCGTGGCGATATTATTAACAGCTTTGAATTTACTGAAGCATCACGTAGGCCCGATCCTCAGAGGATGATTGAAGCTTATCATCGTGGTGCCTCTACGCTAAACTTGCTCCGAGCTTTTGCACAAGGTGGTTTAGCTGATTTACATGAAGTGAATCGCTGGAATATGGCTTTTGTAGAAAATAATCCGTTAAAAAACCGTTATCATGACCTAGCTAAACGTATTCAAGATTCTCTCGAATTTATGAATGTTATGGGGATTAACTCCAGCAATACGCCTACCTTACATGAAACTAGCTTGTATACCTCTCATGAGGCCTTGTTACTTAATTATGAGCAAGCTTTGACTCGTGTCGATACCTTAACGGATAAGTGGTACAACTGTTCGGCACATATGTTGTGGATTGGTGAGCGTACTCGTCAACTCGATCATGCACACATGGAGTTTTTCCGTGGCATTCACAACCCTATAGGTGTGAAAGTTGGGCCGAGTATGCAAGAAGATGAATTAATTCAGCTTATTGATGCACTCAACCCAAATAACGATGCGGGTCGACTTACTTTGATCACCCGTATGGGCGCAGACAAGCTTGAGCATAACTTGCCTAAATTGTTACGCAGAGTTAAACAAGAAGGCCGCAAAGTGGTATGGAGCTCTGATCCTATGCACGGCAATACCTTTAAAGCCTCAAGTGGTTATAAAACTCGTAACTTTGATGCTATTTTGCGTGAAATCCAACAGTTTTTTGCTGCTCACAAAGCTGAAGGTACGCATGCAGGTGGTATTCACTTAGAGATGACAGGACAACATGTGACTGAGTGCACGGGCGGAGCTTACAAAATCAGTGATGACGATTTGGCACAAGCTTATAAAACGCAATGTGATCCTCGATTAAATGCTGACCAAGTATTAGAAATGGCGTTTCTTGTGGCTGACCATTTGCGTGAAGCATAAAAACACTTAAAACTTGCCACTTTGCGATGTGTTTTATTGCAAAGCGGCTGTTACAAGTATTGTAAATAATCATCATTTATATTGCATGCTCAGGTAATCATATGACCCCCTGAGAGATGAGAAAAAGTAACCTGCATTTGTTTTTATGGTTTCAGGCCATTCCCCACAAAGTGGTGATTTACAGTCATAATATTTGGCATTTAAGGCGCGGATGAAATTATAGCAGGATTAGCGCCCATATTCTGCAAGACGGTTTAGCTCTAGTGGCGCATGCATAGGTCTGATGTTGTTGTATCTGGTGGCACTGCAGTGCGTTGCCACAGTTACCACTATTGAAGGTGTAACAGCTAGTGGAAATATAGCCTGGGATTTATTTGCGGGTTACGGATTACTGGCTTACTTCATTGCATGGATTGCAGCCATTTTTATATAAATCATTGTAATAAATCAGACTCAATTTTAAAAAAGTCATCGGCCGCATTCACCAATGAAGAGGCGGTCAGTTGAGGTACGCCATAGACCTGAGTTTTGCAGCCATATTTTTCGCTCACTTTTTTGAGCAATAAATCAAAATCCCCATCACCTGATAATAAAACAATGGTATCTGCCTTTTCTGCGGCTTCTATTACATCTATTGCAATGCCCACATCCCAATCTCCTTTGGCTGAACCATCACTGCGTTGAATGTAAGGTTTTAACTTTATATCAAAGCCAATGTGTTTGAGTGCGCTTTGAAACTTTTGCTGTTGTTCATCACCTTTATCAATAGCATAAGCATTGGCCATGACGATGTCGCCTTGATAGTGAATATGTTGCCAGAATCGACGGTAATTAAATTGGCGAGAGTAAGCTTGGCGAGTGGTGTAATATATATTTTGTACGTCAACAAATATGGCAATTTTTTCCAAGGTAGATCACTCGCAACTAATAAATTGAACTAATGATAGCATCTTTAACAAAGTGAATTATGTGTCACGGGTAGACCATTTAGTCTAATTAGCAGTTGACTAATTGTACAAAAGTAAGTATGTTAAATTTAGGTTTGAATACTTTTATCAATACAAACCCCCAATGTTATGTCTTTCCTTGATCCAGTCAGCCAACATTAAAAACGTAATCTTTAGAAATCGCCAATTAGGTAAAGACCTAAAGAATTACATCATCAAGCTGAATTATCGTACGACGAATTAGTGGGTATTAAACATCGTAGCAAACAATATTTGCAGGTGTCTCATGGAACAGAAACTTAAGGTTTTAGTAGTATCGTCAAAACTGTAATGAGCTTATTTTTAGTTTTAGCTATTTATAGCTTCATTTATTGAAGTAAAAAATAGTCATATTTAATGAGTTTTATTATGTCTTATACATATAACGGAACACAGATTTCGGTAATGTGCCCAGTGCACAATATCTCTGTGAATAAACATAAAGTGGCGTTTGCCGACAAGTGTGGCCAGAAAATGGGCACCTTTTCTAACACCACCGAAGCAAAACAATTTGTCTCTTGGTTACTTAATATTAAGTAAAAAGTAGGCATTCAGAAAAAAACCGGAGAAATCCGGTTTTTTTTATTCTGAAATTTCTAAGTCAGTGGCTATTTTATACCCCTTGACTTGCCAGGTAACTCTCGTAGTCACCTTTGAAATCAATAATGCCACTTGGTTGTATATCGATAATACGCGTAGCTACAGTAGACACAAATTCTCTATCATGACTGACAAAAATCAAGGTACCTTTGTAATTTTCTAAGGCTAAGTTCAAAGACTCGATGGACTCCATATCTAAGTGGTTGGTAGGTTCATCCATCACTAATATATTGGGTTTTTGCAGCATTAACTTGCCAAACAACATTCGCCCTTGTTCACCACCTGAAATGACTTTGACTGATTTATTGATGTCATTTTGCGAGAATAACAATCTACCTAAAGTACCGCGCATAATCTGTTCGTCGTCACCTTCTTGGGCCCATTGGTACATCCAATCCATCAGTGTTTTGTCTTCTTTAAAATCAGCAGCATGATCCTGAGCATAATAACCAATATTGCTATTTTCAGACCATTTTACGCTACCGGCAGTTAAGTCAGTTTCACTCATTAAACATTTTAGTAAGGTTGTTTTACCCACACCGTTTGGACCAATAATAGCCACTCTTTCGCCTACCTCAATCATCAGATCCAAGTTTTTATATAGTTCTGTATCGTATGTCTTGGCTAAACCTTCTACTTCCACAGCCAAACGATGTAACTTTTTGGTTTCTTCAAAACGAATAAATGGGCTTTGACGACTGGAGGGCTTCACTTCATCCAATTGAATTTTATCAATCTGGCGAGCACGGGACGTGGCTTGTTTTGATTTTGATGCGTTTGCTGAGAAACGGCTCACAAACGCCTTGAGCTCAGAAATTTGCGCTTTTTTCTTGGCGTTGTCTGACAACAGTTGGTCACGAGATTGTGTAGCTGCTGTCATGTATTCATCGTAGTTGCCTGGAAATAAACGAATTTCGCCATAATCGATGTCTGCCATATGGCTACAAACTGAATTTAAAAAATGTCTGTCATGAGAAATAATTATCATGGTGCAATTACGTTCGTTCAGTACTGTTTCCAACCAGCGGATAGTATTAATATCCAAGTTGTTGGTAGGCTCATCCAGTAACATAATGTCAGGGTCAGAAAATAATACTTGGGCAAGTAACACCCTGAGTTTCCAACCCGGCGCAATTTCGCTCATAGGACCAAAATGTTGTTCAATGGGAATACCCACACCAATCAGTAACTCACCAGCTCTAGATTCAGCGGTGTAACCATCCATCTCGGCAAATTCAGACTCTAAATCGGCAACTCTGATACCGTCTTCTTCAGTCATATCAGGATTGGCATAAATAGCATCCCGTTCAATTTTAACTTTCCAAAGCTCACCATGCCCCATAACAACAGTATCAATCACGCTGCAATCTTCGTAGGCAAACTGGTCTTGTTTAAGTTTACCAACACGTTCGCCTGGGTCGACAGATACATTGCCACTAGAAGGCTCTAAGTCACCACCAATGATTTTCATAAAGGTTGACTTACCACAACCATTTGCGCCAATCAGGCCATATTTATTGCCATTGCCAAATTTTGCTGAGACATTTTCAAATAAAGGCTTTTCGCCAAATTGGATTGTAATATTTGCAGTTGTTAGCAAAGTCGGTACCCCAGTATTAATATTTAACTATTGCTTGCTACCACGTACCTTAAGTTAGTGAAGTATAAGGTAACAAAAATTCGGCGCGGATTATGCCACAAAAATAGCGGTATCGCTAAGGTGTGAAGGTTCTTTTTGTGGTTTTAAACATTGCTTCACAGCAACTCAGTTTTTAACAGGGCTTAAGGACGACGCATAATACGATGACATTGTTTGGCGCTCAGTAGTAATGTTTTATTATTTTGTTTGTTCTGGTAGGTTAATCGTAAATAGAGTTGGGGTAGTTGAGAAGATGGATCACTGACTTTATTTGAGTATTGTTCACTAATTTGTTGAGTAAAGCAGCTCTTCCTTGCCATTTAGCTCTTTGGGTTCCTACTTTTGCAAAGGCATTCAACGCTTTTCAATACAAACGTTGTGTTGTGCCAAGACGATTTTGTAACCTATGAGGAAGAAAAAATAAGCTCAGTATAAAGCGATAATTAATATTATCCCTACTCTTAAGATAGACAAACGTTCTGGGGTTAACTTGCCTAAAGTAGATTTGAATAGACCGCGTTGTTTTTCACTGTTAAATCCCAGTACTCATCGGCTCCAGTTATAATATATGTCTGCCAAAAGCAGTCTCATATTATTGAGCCAAGCTATATTGGTGAGTCTGGCTAGTGAAAAGGGAGAGCCAGCCAAAAATAACTTTATTCTTGCATCGCATGCTGTAAACCAAATTCTATTCTATCCGAGGATACAAGGTCTGTTGGGTCAATTCGTTGCCAACCTTAATCATCACTTCACGTCTCTCCCCATGCATGAGTATCGTATTGGTAGATACTCGAATAAGGTGATTTTCCAATTTATTCTACTCACTCAGCGCCTTGGAAGCTTTTCACTATGCGGGAGGTATATCACCTAATCTTAGTGCATAGGCTGTCAACAGGGTCTACCGACAGGAGTGCTTTATAGTCATAGCTAATTTGTTTTGTTGAAGAGGTAAAGGTACCCAGAATATTCAATAAATTGTGCGGATCAATATTTTAGCGCAAATTAGGCAAGTTTTTGGTGGTTTAGCTAATACTTGTGCATGAAATGTAATTAATCGATGAATTGATTGCGTCAATACGTATAATATTAGAAATGTGCCCGTTTAAAAAAAATCTCATGAAAAATATACAAATAGAAGAAGATCTTTACCACTTTATTGCTTCACAGACACAAGATATTGGTGAAAGTGCATCAGATATTTTACGTCGATTAGTCATGCCTGAATCGCTTCTTAATACAATGCCAGGAAGCCGTGCTATTAGTTCCAAGCCTATTAGCGTTGTTAATAATGAGAGAGTTGAAGTGCAAAGTGCCAATCAAGTTTGTCAGGCATCGGCTGTGTTTAGCGAGCTTGAAGGGCAACATTTGCAAGCTATTCCTAAGATGGTGGAAAGATGGCTATTGGTATTATCGATTATCCACAAATATCATGCCCAACAATTCACTAAAGTGTTGGGAATGAGCGGACGTAATAGAACGTATTTTGCCACTGATAAGGACACACTGTTAGCGACTGGCAGTAGTACTAACCCTAAAAATGTACCTGGTTCAGAATATTGGGTGATAACCAATAATAATACTGTAAAGAAAATCAATATGCTTAAAGAAGTGGCTGAGCAGGTAGGCTTTAACCTATCCGAAATAGAACAACTGATTGCAACATTTTCCCCTGAACACGTTTAATAAAAAATAAGGATCATTATGGCTCTTCATCCGGAAGCAGGAAAACCCGCTAGAAAGGAACAGTTGGTCAACGTTGCTAAGTTGATTAGCGCCTATTATACCCATCAGCCCACAAAAGGTGATAACACTCAAGCTGTCTCTTTTGGCACGTCAGGACATCGTGGTAGTTCACTTTTAAATACCTTTAACGAAATGCATATCGCTGCTATTTGTCAGGCGCTAGCTGAATTTAGACAGGATCAAAATATTACGGGGCCTCTGTATATGGGCATGGACACCCATGCTTTATCTGAAGCGGCATTTTCAACCGCTGTCGAAGTACTAGCAGCAAACGGGGTTTCTCTTGTAGTCCAAGAAAACCGTGGTTACACCCCTACACCTGTCATTTCCCATGCTATTTTGCAGCATAATGTCGACTCTTCAAAAAAACAAGCTGATGGTGTAGTGATCACTCCATCACATAACCCTCCAGAAGATGGCGGTTTTAAGTATAACCCTCCTCACGGTGGACCCGCTGATAGCGACGTTACCAACCTTATCCAGCAGCGTGCAAATGATATCATCAGTAATGATATGGCTGATGTGCAACGAATGAGTTTGTCTGCCGCCTATGACTCTGCTTATGTAACAGAAATTGATTTTTCTGAAAATTACATTGCGCAGCTTGACCAAGTAATTGATATGCAAGCTATTGCTAAAGCAGGGTTAGTCTTAGGTACTGATCCCCTAGGTGGTGCTGGTTTACCTTACTGGGACAAAATTGCAGAGCGTTATGGATTAAATATCGAAGTGGTCAACCGTAATGTTGACCAGCAATTTGGTTTTATGCGCAGAGATAAAGACGGAAAAATCCGTATGGATTGCTCGTCGCCATATGCTATGGCTGGCTTGATCGATTTAAAAGATAAATTTGATGTGGCCTTTGGCAATGATCCTGATTTTGACCGTCACGGCATTGTTACCCCTAATGGTGGTTTAATGAATCCTAATCATTATTTAGCTGTGGCAATCCAATACTTATATCAACATAGAACAGATTGGCCACAAAATATCAAGGTCGGTAAAACTTTAGTGTCCAGTAGTATGATTGACCGTGTGGTGGAAGACCTCGGCCGTGAATTATCTGAAATGCCAGTAGGGTTTAAATGGTTTGTACAAGATTTATTAAATAGTGAAATCGGTTTTGCCGGTGAAGAAAGTGCAGGTGGTATATTTTTGCGTCGAAATGGCAAACCATGGGCAACTGATAAAGATGGGATCATCATGTGTTTGTTGGCCGCTGAAATTATTGCTGTAACAGGCAAAGATCCTAGTGAGCATTATCAAAATCTTACCGAACAGTTTTCATCACCTATTTATACTCGTATTGATGTAGCGGCAAATCATGCACAGAAGCAAGTGTTAAGTAAAATGGATAAAAGTGTCATTCAATCTACCAAGTTGGCAGGAGAAATTATCACTAATATTCAAACACATGCTCCGGGTAACAACGCGGCCATTGGTGGAGTGAAAGTCAGCACCAAAAATGGTTGGTTTGCAGCACGGCCATCTGGCACTGAAGATATCTATAAAATATACGCAGAAAGTTTCAATGGTACTGAACATCTCAATTTATTAGTTAAAGAGGCCAAAATTCTGGTCGAACAAGTATTTAAAACGGCAAGTGTTTAAATAATAAAGCTAATTTGAGGTGTAATATGACAGCAAAAAGGTCAGTTTCTAAAACGTCTTCTTTACCAAAGAAAACTATTAAAGATGCAATTGTTAGACATCTACATTGTTCATTAGGCACTGATGAAAATAAAGCAGACAACCATGCTTGGTGGAAAGCGACCTGCGCTTCAGTGCAAGAAAATGTGTTAGAGCAACTGCGTAAAACTCAAAAATCTCATTATTTAAACGATACTCGTGCCGTACATTATTTTTCTGCTGAGTTTTTAATGGGCCGTTTAATGTCTAACAACCTGCATAATTTAGGCTTATATGAACAGACTGATCAAGCCTTAAAAGAACTCGGTGTCAACCTCACCGATATTATGGAAGAAGAGCAGGATATGGCTTTGGGTAATGGAGGTTTGGGCCGATTAGCCGCATGCTTTATCGATTCGCTTGCAACACTTGATATGCCAGCTGTGGGTTATGGTTTACACTATGAACATGGTTTATTTCGTCAAGAAATCAAAAATGGTGAACAAATTGAGCGCCCAGACAGCTGGCGTGATTACGGGAACCCATGGGAAATATGCCGCCCTGAGTCAATTCAAGAAATTCCACTTTATGGTTATGTTGAAACTAAATATGCTGAGAGTGGCGAGATTAAAAAAGAATGGCACCCTGGACTAATTGTTAAAGGGTTACCTTGGGATATTCCGGTGGTGGGTTATGGTGGCAAAACCGTGAATGTTTTGCGTTTATGGCAAAGCCAAGCGTCTGGTTACTTCAATTGGGATGTGTTTAATGCTGGTGGATATGTTGATGCACAGAGAGAAAACGTACAAGCTGAGACGATTTCTAAAGTTTTGTATCCCAACGATGAAACCGAAGCGGGTAAAGAGCTACGTTTAATTCAACAGTATTTCTTTAGTGCCTGTTCGCTAAAAGATATTATTCGCCGTTACAAAAGAGCACATGGAGATGATTGGAGCCGTTTTTCCAGTCAAGTGGTGATCCAATTGAACGACACCCACCCAGCTATCGCCATACCTGAATTGATGCGGATTTTATTAGACAGGGCTGAGCTCGATTGGGATAGCGCATGGAAAATTTGTAGCAAAACGTTTGCCTACACTAACCATACATTATTACCCGAAGCATTAGAAAAATGGCCTGCTCGTATGTTCGAGAAGATTCTACCAAGGCATTTAGAAATCATTTACGAAATTAATCACCGCTTTATGAGTGAAGTGGAAAAAGTGTGGCCAGGTAACAATGCCATCAAGCAAAAGTTGTCCATCATAGAAGAAGGCAATGAAAAGATGATACGCATGGGTAACTTGTCGGTCATTGGGTCTTTTGCCGTTAACGGTGTGGCTGAAATTCATTCGTCTTTAGTGAAGAAAAATCTGTTTCCGGAATTTCACGAAATGTGGCCAAATAAGTTAACAAATGTCACCAACGGTATTACCCCGCGCCGCTGGTTGAAGGCTTGTAACCCTAAGTTATCTGCCTTGATAGATGAAAAGATTGGTAATGATTGGCCGTTGCACCTAGAAAAGCTAGAGCAACTGAGTCAGTTTGCCGACAATGCTAAGTTTCAAAAACAATTTATGAAAATAAAGCACGAAAATAAAGTCGCCTTGGCAAAAGAGGTATTAGCTCTAACAGGTGTAGAAATTAATCCTAAGGCTATTTTTGATGTGCAAATTAAACGCTTACATGAGTATAAACGCCAACATCTCAACCTTTTACATATTATGGCTCTTTATCGTCGATTGTTAGAAGACCCTTCTTACGACATGCAATCCAGAGTTTTCTTATTCGGCGCTAAAGCCGCCCCAGGTTATGAGTTAGCCAAGGACATTATTTATGCAATCAACCAAGTGGCTGAGAAAGTGAATAATGACAAACGCGTAAACGGCAAAATTAAAGTGGTGTTTTTACCTAATTATCGGGTCAGTTTGGCTGAGAAAATAATCCCCGCTGCTGATATCTCAGAACAAATTTCTACTGCGGGCTTAGAAGCTTCAGGTACTGGAAATATGAAGTTGTCATTAAACGGTGCATTAACAGTAGGCACCTTAGACGGTGCAAATATTGAAATCGCGGAAGAGGTCGGTGATGAAAATATCTTCATTTTTGGTTTGAACGTAGATGAAGTGCATGCACTTGACAAAGTAGGCTACAACCCATTTGACTTTTATTACAACAATAAAGAAATCAAAGTAGTTTTAGATTGGCTTGAAACTGATTATTTCACACCAGGTAAACCTGGTGCATTAGCATCCCTCAAACATAGTCTTTTAGAGGGGGGAGACCCTTACAAAGTTCTGGCCGATTTTGAGTCCTATTCAAATGCACAGCAAAAAGCTGATAAAGCTTATAGAGATAAATCTGGCTGGGCAAAAATGGCAATACTCAATACCGCACGTATGGGTAAATTCACCTCAGATCGATCCATTAAGGATTATGTAGATAAAATTTGGAAACTAGAGCCCTGTATAGTGGAGTAAACTTTATTCTTAGACCTAAATAAGATTAGATAATAGTTAGCCTAGCTCAACAAAAATTCAAACAAGTGTTTGAATTTTTGTTGTTATAAAGTCAGGACAAATAGCTTAACTGGCAAATCCTTGTTTGAGCTGGCCAATAAAGATTTAGCGGATAGCACGTCGATTGTACGTGATTATCAGACTGCTTAATTTACTCTTCTCAGATTTATTCTAAGTTATAAAAGAAGAGTTAATATTCAGATTAGCGTAATATTAATACTTTAGAAATCATATTTGCGAGTGATACCAACTCACTATGGAAACACAAATCGATACATCAATTCAAAACACCATTGAAACATTAAAGCAGCATGGCAATTTTCTCTCTTTATCACGCACCCAACCTTCACTTTTTAGTACTTCTTTCCAGTTTTTCATCGATGCACACACACAAGTTAATGTCTTAGCAGAGGGGATTATTAGCTTTGAAACTATTGCCGATAGTGATAAAGATATCGTACTCTCTTGTGGCATACACGGAAACGAAACAGCGCCCATAGAAATTTGTGATGATTTAGTCAAAAGTATTTTGCTTGGTAAAACAGTGATTAAACAACGGGTGTTATTTTTATTTGGTAATTTACCCGCTATGAATATTGCTCAACGCTTTATTGAAGAAAATATGAATCGTTTGTTTAGTGGCGAACATCAAAACTTGGCTGCGGGGCAACAGACTAATCATGAAAGACGCCGAGCCAAGCAATTAGAAGATGTAGTCAAAAATTTCTATCTAGGAATAAATACTGTGCAGGGCAGGAGTCGTTTTCATTATGATTTACATACCGCTATACGCGCATCTAAAAATGACAAATTTGCTGTCTATCCTTTTCAAAATGGTAAAGCTTGGAACAAATATCAGCTACAAATTTTGTTAGCCTGTGGAGTGAACACTATTTTACTATCCGGCAGTCCGACGACGACTTTCAGTTATTATTCAGTCAATGAATTTAACGCCAATGCGTTCACTGTTGAATTGGGAAAAGTGATGCCATTTGGGCAAAACAATATGAATGCTTTTTGTGATGTAGTGACTACGTTGACCAAGTTGATTTGTGGTGTTGACCTGGCACTTAAGCACTTCACCGACACAGATTTCTTGATCTACCAAGTGAATCAAGTGATCAACAAGCAACAAGATGATTTCACCCTCAATTTTCCACCAGACGCTCCTAATTTTAGTGCTTTTCCCAAAGACCACTTATTAGCCCATGAAACGGAATGCGAATATCGGACCCAATTTGAAGGTGAAGCCATTGTATTTCCTAACGCTGAGGTTGAAATTGGTCAACGGGCGTTGTTAACCGTTATACCTACTAATATTTAAGGTTTTGTATGGCTAATTTTATATTACATCCACAATTAGAGAAGGACAGTGTATTAGTCACTGAGTTAGTTTTATGTTCGGTACGCCTTATTAATGATGCCAACTATCCTTGGCTAATCTTAGTGCCACGGATAGCAAACATAAGTGACATAATTGACCTGAATGCTGCTCAGCAGCAAATGTTATGGCAAGAGTCTGCGCTGGTCAGTCGAGTACTTAAATATTTGTTTACACCTGATAAGTTGAATATTGCAGCCCTGGGTAATATGGTACCTCAGTTACACTTACATCATATTGCGCGTTACCAAAATGATGTGAGCTGGCCTAAACCTATATGGGGACAGGTGCCGTCTAAGGTTTATTCAGGTGAACAACTGATGCAACGAGTTGAACTAATTAAAACTAAGATTGAAGCAAGGAGAGGCACATGATAGTAACCACCACTCATCAGCTAGAAGGCAAAAAAATTGAACAGTATTTAGGTATTGTTGTAGGTGAAGCGGTGATGGGAGCTAATATCTTTAAAGATATTTTTGCTTCAATCCGCGACATTGTGGGTGGCCGCTCAGGTGCTTACGAAGATGAACTCACTAAAGCAAGAAAAATTGGCTTTCAGGAACTAGAGCAGGAAGCCCGCTCTATCGGTGCTAATGCGGTCATTGGTGTTGATATTGACTATGAAGTAGTAGGCAAGGGTGGCAGTATGTTGATGGTGAGTATTAGTGGTACGGCAATTAGGTATGTTGATAAGTAGCATTTAATTGGGCTGTGTTTTGTTGACAGCTTCTTATTGACGCCCTTGTGGGCAGCGCCATCCCGCAAAGCGTGCTTTCACTTTTAATATTCTTATGTAACAAACGTAAAAGATGCTTTCAATAATAGCCTTTGGCGATATCAATCACATCTTGATATTCGTAAAGCTTGAGTCCTCTTTGATTGAATTCTTCAAGTTCTAGTTCACAGGGAAATGAAAAGTAGTTTCCCTTTGAATTGACAGAGTAACTTGAACATTTCCCTGTGGTTTCAATATCGTTGATGGCATTCACTACATCGTTAATACCCGTCTCGTAGAGCGATAAAGTGTTGTGAAGATAAGAACGCTGATAATCCAGCGTTTGCTTACTAATACTGATAATTTCACCGCTGTCTATGCCACTGTCATTAATATAATGAACAGTTGTGCCACATTCAGTATCCCCTTGTTGCATGGCTCTGAACGTTGCCATTACTCCCCGGTATGTGGGGAGTTCACCAGAGTGCAAATTGATTACGCCAAATTTGGGGATAGCAATTACCGCAGATTGTAGTATCAGACCAAAGCGAATTGAAACAATAAGGTCAGGTGCAAACTCATTGACTCTTTTAAGACCTGCCTGACAGTTTATTGAGTGGATGTCCGATACTTCTATGCCCAGTGCTTTAAATTCATTAAAACTGCGACGTCTCCCCGATATAGGCGAGGAATTGTTTTGCAGGGCAGGAAATAGTATTTGGTTAAATAAGCCTTGTTCAAAAAAAGCTAAGTCTAATAAGTTCTGTGGTTTGTTTTGTTTTTTATTTCCAACAGTTGAGGAGAGTAAAACTTGAAATTGATGTTGCCCTTGCATTGTTTGAAACAGAGTGTTCAAGGCAAAATTGCTAGCGATGTCTTTGTTAGCCAGAAGTAAAATTTTCATTCTTCAAACGCTTAATGACTGATGGTATGGGAGAGGTTAATCATCTTTGTCTTCAAAACGGTCATATGACGCATTATTATCTTTATTCACCTTTGGTAGTTTTTGATTGGCACTTTGTTTTAGCAATAATATGTTGCCGATAATCAGGCCTAATACCAAGGTAATAATCACTACCACTATCCAAATATTCATATTAATCCCCTGTTTAAAACAAAACGTTGATAAATGTCAGGCATGTTAGCGATTATGCTATCTAGACCCGGGATATCCGACTTCCTTAGATTATCGAGTAAGACTTGTTCATCCAACAGACCAAGCATTTTGTCTGCACTTGCTTGAAAACTTAGATGCCAAGGCTCTCGAGCAATGCCGCCGTTATATTCAGCGTAGGGCCGGTTAAAACCAAATTGACTGGCGTGTTCGCTTAGCCAGTTGTTAAGTTCGGTGCAGGGACCTTGTTCGTATTCTTTGCAAACTAACTTAAAGTCATGTTGGCTTTGTTCAACTGATTTTTTGTCATATACGTCTAGGTCAGTTCCCCAATGATGACGACTAGCCCCAGGCAACGCCGACCATGTGAGGATCGCGATTATCTTTTCTTGGTCAGACAGGGCAGTGGCATCTATGGTGTTTTCATTGACATCTAACAAGGTTACTTTACCTGACCATTTACTTTGCCAAATTTTCAATTGACGCTCAAAGCTTCTGTAACTGCTGACAATTTGTATATCAACATTATCTTGTGCTGCAGCCGCTTGCATTTTCTTGAATGCCCCACAGACTTTGGGTAAAAGTCGAAAGCCGTTTTGGCATTCGACTAATAGACTTTCATCTTTACCAAAGATGTGCGCTTGGTTTATCACGCTAACAACCGTTGCAATATATCTTGATAAATATCAGCAAGCGTATCGAGATCGTCAATTTTTACACATTCATCAATTTTGTGGATGGTGGCGTTAACAGGTCCAAGCTCAATGACTTGGGCTCCGGTTGGCGCAATAAAACGTCCGTCAGAAGTGCCTCCAGCGGTTGATAATAGAGTTTCTCGGCCTGTGCAGTGTTTGATGGCTTGTTGTGTGGCTTTAACCAGCTCGCCAGAGTCGGTTAAAAAAGGCTGGCCATTAAAGGTCCAATCAATGTCGTAATCGAGTTTATGGGCATCTAATACTTGGGTCGTTCTGGTGATTAACATCTGATCTGTCACTTCAGTAGAAAATCTAAAGTTAAAACAGATTTTTAATTCACCAGGAATAACATTACCGGCACCTGTGCCGCCATTAATATTAGATATTTGAAAACTAGTAGGCGGGAACGATTCATTGCCCCTGTCCCAAGTGGTATTCGCTAATTCTGCTAGTGCCAGCGTTGACTCGTGAATAGGGTTTCTGGCTAAGTGAGGGTAGGCGACATGGCCCTGGATACCCTTAACAAGTAAATCACCGGTGAGTGAACCTCTGCGTCCATTTTTGACAATATCACCGACTTCGCTCGTGCTTGATGGTTCGCCTACTAAACACCAAGTGATTTTTTCGTTTCTGGCTTCTAATGTATCTATGACCCTAGTAGTGCCATTAATAAAAGGCCCCTCTTCATCACTCGTGATTAAAAAAGCAATTGAGCCTTTATGCAGTGGATTGGCTTTTACAAAATTTTCAGTGGCCACTAACATTGCAGCCAAACTGCCTTTCATATCTGCTGCACCACGGCCATGAATATAGCCATCTTTTTCGGTAGCTTCAAAAGGTGGGGTTTGCCAATTCTGTTCTGGGCCTGTAGGTACAACATCTGTATGCCCAGCAAAACAAAATAGTGGTTCATTTGTTCCCTTGCGAGCCCAAATGTTTTTAGTGTCGGCAAAGGTTAAATCTTCGATTACAAAGCCTAAAGGTTTAAGGATATTAGCCATCATTTCCTGACAACCCGCATCTTCAGGAGTAACAGATTTTCTGTTGATTAAGTTTTTAGTCAAATCAAGTGTGTGGCTCATGAGAAAACCTCTGAAAATTGGTCTGCTTTAAAACCAATGAAATATTTATCTTTATGGATCAGTATGGGACGTTTTATCATAGCTGGATGTTCAAGCATTAGCGCCAAGGCAGAGGTTTTATCAAGCCCTTGTTTTTGCTCTTCACTTAACTGACGAAAAGTAGTTCCACGTTTGTTAAGCATGATTTCCCAGCCCAAGGTTTGTTCTGTTTGCTCAAGCCAATTGGTGTCGAGTCCGTCTTGTCTGTAATCGTGGAAAACATAGTTGATATTGTGTGAAGATAACCAAGCGCGTGCTTTTTTGATGGTATCGCAGTTTTTAATGCCGAACAGAGTGGTCATAGTGTCCTAATTTAGTTACTGATATCATTCGTGCACTGACTATAACGATAAAGGGTAAGGCAGGTAAAGGAACAAACCAATCCTTTTAGTTAACTGTTATTCCTAATTTATATGTAAACAGTTATCATTTTATCTTGTTAGCGATAACTTGAAAATAGTGCGCTTGAATGCATTTTATTTTATCGCTACTAAGAAAGGTGATAGAACATAAAATTCTGAGTAGTCGTCTTTTCATCTTAACCAGAAAAATTCGGCCAGTAGCTGTCTGTGCTCAACGTTTTTAGTTTGTTTAACGACGCTCTTAGATCCTTTCCCCAATATAAAGTGATAATCAATCCCTAGCTATATTTTTAGCTTTAAGCCATTTGCGTCTTTATTTTTAATTGATGAGCTTGTTCTGGGAATTACATCATAGTGCCAGCGAAAGGTGTTAATTCTTTGTGATCAGAAGGTTTGATAGCGATGCCTTCGCCAAAAAGTCTTTCAGTAAAAAGTGCATGTGGCACCTCATCGAATGGCAGCACTGTGCCCATTAACTGGCTGTAAGTGTTAATAGCTTTTTTATGACATGGCAGTGAACTAGCTTTACAAGGCGACTAAACAATCCCATCGTAATCATTATTCTTGAAACCAGCTGATAGGGCTTGTTAGTGTGTAGTCTGAAAACTAATCTTTAGCATAGCGAAATATTGCACTTCATTTTTTGGGTATGATAGCAAAACAGTCGTCCGTAATGATATCAAGTTGGGTTTATCCACTGTTCCTGTGGATAACTCTGTTGAGTACTGTTTATATGTCGGTTAATAAACTGATATATATAGAGAAATTTCTGTTGGTTGCAAAACACTCGATAGCTAAAAGCTTGATTGAAATTGCAGCATTTAATGGGGGATTATAAATAATAATCAGATAAGTATATTAAATTTTCTGATTTAGATGCATCTATTGCACAAGTTGTTAAACTTAAAAACAGTTTTTTAACTGCTATAGAAGACTCAGTGATAACAGTCATTACATCATTTTAAGAGATCCGTAAGTCACGGTATATGCCGTCTATGCTGGGATTATAATAAATACTAGCGTTTGAATAAAAGGAAGAGTATGCAGGTTTTGGATGTTTATGCTGGAAAAAATGCTCTAGCACGTATTAAAAAAGAGGGCTTTAGTGCTGATTTATTTGATTATATGTTGGGGGCATCTGGTGGGCCTAAGTGGTTTGTGTTGGCGGGTCTTGACCGTTATATATTCCCTGAATTTTTTGCTGGGCGAACTAGGCCTTTAAATATTATTGGTTCGTCAGCGGGGGCGTTTAGATTTGCCTGTTTCGCTCAAAATGACCCATTGTCTGCGATTAATCGCTTGGCAGAGCGCTATTCTCAGACTGTTTACTCTGATAAACCGACCGCTAAAGAAATCACTGCAAAAGGCACGGCACTGTTAAATTATGTACTAGGTGAAAATGGTTGCGATGAAATCATCAACAACCCAATCATTAAAGCGCATTTTATTGTGGCAAAGTGTAAAGGTTTAACTCAGTTCGAAGCAAAACCACTACAAATGACAGGTTTAATTGCCAGCGCTAGTGCTAATGCGATGAAGCGGAAATGGTTAGAAAAGTTTTACCAGCGTTATTTGTTTTCGTCGCCTAATTCTAATTTAAAGGTCAATGATCCTGTTAACATGACCTCATATTCTGTTCCTCTTACTGCTAAAAATTTACCGCAGGCCTTGATGGCATCAGGTTCTATTCCTATTGTGATTGAAGGTGTAAAAAATATTGATGGTGCACCACCTGGAATGTATAGAGATGGCGGTATTATTGATTATCACTTTGATTTAACCTTTGGACCGCAAAAAGGCCTAGTGCTTTATTCGCACTTTTACTCAAAACCTATACCTGGCTGGTTCGATAAGTCCCTTAAAAAGCGACTTCCACATGCAAACAGTTACAATGACGTGGTCATGTTGGTACCTTCTGACGAGTTTATATCTAGTTTACCTTATGGCAAAATTCCTGACAGAAAAGACTTTGAAGTCATGTCCTCAGCGCAACGTATTGAATATTGGCAAACCGTTATTGCTCAAAGTGACATTTTAGGGGAGGCGTTTAAGGATATGTGTGACAATCAAAAAATAGTCGACTATATTAAGCCTATTGAGTTTGGTTGAAACACAAGGGTTGATGTTAGTGACTTCGGGGTCAATCATTATGTATAACAATTAAACTGAGTTTAGAATAATACCCTCTGATGAAATTAAAAATTTGTTATTTTGGTTCATCTACACAAATTTGGCTTCTACCTGCATTTTTAGCTTTGTACAAAGCGACATCGGCTGAGTTTATTAGCTCATTTAGTTTTTGATGATGAGTTGAACTGGCCAATCCCGCACTAAAACTACAATTAAAAGATTGTTTATTAACGGTATAGTTAATGTGTAAAAAGGCGGTTAAAATCTCGTTTATTTTATTTTCGATAATTTTGGAGTTTGCGTTATTAAACACCACCATAAATTCTTCTCCTCCATAGCGGCCTACATGGTCGGTATATCGCACCGACTGAAGTAATAATTGTCCTAAAGAAATCAGTACCTTATCTCCATTCACATGACCGTATTTATCGTTTACTTCTTTGAAATGATCTAAATCAATCATCACGATCACAGTAGGTGTTTGTTGGCGCGAAGTCAGTCTCATGGAATGAGCTGCGGCTTCCATGATTTGTCCATGGTTAAGTACGCCTGTTAAACTATCCCTAGATGCAAGGTACCGAATTTCTTGTCCCCTTTGAATACGGCTATCAACCTGCTGTACGATAAGGTTAGGAGGGGTATTTTTGGAGATGACATCATCAGCACCACACTCTAATACTTCAAGTTTGGTTTTGATACCATCGTCAGAAGTGAGGAAAATGATCGGCACATAATCATATTTAGCTTGTTGGCGAAGAACCATTGCTACTTCCAGACCACTTATGTTTGGCATGTGAATATCTAACAAAAACACATCCGGATGGAAAGATTCTAATTCTGTCATGATTGAATTGGCTTGAGATATTGCCAGAACTTCTACATGTTCGTCCTCTAGCAACGTTTTATAAAAACTACCCTCTAAGGCTTGGTCATCTAAGAGTAAAATTCTATAGGGCCGGATTATATCTATCTTGAAATTTTTACGAATTTTGGATACTAAAGTAGTGATATTAACTGGTTTTAAAAGATATTCTTTTACTTTGGATCTTACTGCTGAAAGTCTATTTTCAAAGGAACTTGAGGAAGATAAAACAAATACGTCGGTATCGAATACTTTGAGTTTGGCAGCAAAGTCAAATATTTTTTCAGAGAGGTTAATCGAGTTATCAGTATCAATAAGCACTAAATTAAATCTATTTTGTTTAAACACTTCTTCGAACTGTTCAATTGAATTGAACTGGTTGATTGTAAACCCAAATTCAGTAAGAAGTTTAGCGTTAACCACTGATGTGTTTTTATTGTCATCAATTAAGGCAATCTTTATATCACGATAAGACGGTGAATTAATTTCTTCTTTGATTTTTTGTGGCTCGCGTAATTTACTTAAAGAAGACGTTGCTTCTTTTAATAAAAGTAATGGATTAGGGTTGTTTTTTGTTGCTTCAATCATCGTATTCATATGACGATCAATAAAAGGTATAACACTATTTAAAGTGTTGATTTTTTCTTCACAGGGGGCCACCTCTTCTTCAATCAAGCAGAGCAGGTCACTCAAAGCTAAAAAGTTGAGTGAACCACTAGAGCCTCTGATGCTGTGTACTTCAAACCTAAATTTTTTGACTGCGTCCAAAGTTTTATACGTTTTAGCGTTTAGCCATAACTTAGTCAACATTGCTAGCTTGTCACTATACTCAGCAATAAAAGTGATTCGAAACTCTGCTAGTTTCTGTTCCATCTTAGAACTCATGAGGACCCTTTCTGTTTTTAAAAGACGATTATCAATGATATTCCCTAAATATCTTTATAACCTACTGATTTATAGTTTATGTGTACAGGAAATAGAGGAAGTACACAGGCTTAAATAGCGTGTTTTCGCAAAATACATGAACTTATATGATAGTTCAATTCTAAATATTAAATTCTAACCAACCTAATTAGATTTAAATCAAATACGGATTAATGTTATTTAGCCTGTGAATCGACAGTTTGATATAGATCAATGTTACCTAGTGTCTTTGAGTCTAAATAAAGTAAGCAAGTTAAAAACACTCCTAATTAAAGCTAGAGTTTCGTTTAACAGGTAAATTAAATATGGATAGTTATCAAAACATTTTAGTTGCATTAGATCTTTTTTTTGAGCACAAACCTATATTAGATCGAGCGCTGGATATTGCACAAAGTCCGTCGCAAATTAGTCTTATTTACGTGACTTTTCCACAGATTTACTTCGATTCATATGGGCTTGGTATAGGTTCAGATTTTGTGAACGATAATCAAGAAACTGCAAAAGCAACACTATTAGAACTGGCCAAAACGCACTGTATCCCAGACAAACAAGTATATGCACCTATTGGTTCAGCAGTTGATGAAATTCATTTGTTGTCCGAAAGTGTCAAGGCTGATTTGATTGTTATGGGTACTCATGGCCAAAGTGGTTTGAAGTTATTACTAGGCTCCACTGCCAATGGTGTATTGCATGGTGTGAAGTGTGATGTGTTGGCAATTAAAATTTGAGCAGAAATTATCAGTAATACTAACATTAGGTAATCATTATGATCTCCTCCAACTCACGTTACGTTAGTCAGATCACACGAGATACATTAGCCTTGATCCTTGCAGGAGGTAAAGGCAGTCGATTGTGTGAATTAACTCAATATCAGGCTAAACCTGCAATTCATTTTGGTGGGAAATTCAGAGTAATTGACTTTCCCTTGTCGAATTGTATTAATTCAGGGATTAGGCAGATTGGGGTCATGACCCAATACAAAGCTTATTCGTTAATACGTCACTTGTCGCGAGGATGGGGGCATTTAAACCGAGAGTTAGGTGAATATGTTGAGCTCTTACCTGCGTCCCAGCAATATTCTCCCAGTTGGTATGAAGGTACGGCGGATGCGCTGTATCAAAATATTGAGTTTATTCGTGAGCATGCACCTAAGTATGTTGTTGTGCTGGCAGGTGATCATATTTATAAAATGGATTATGGAGATATGCTAGTCCAACATGTTGAAAGTGCAGCAGATATGACGATATCTTGCATCGAGGTGCCAGTGATCGATGCGGCGGGTGCCTTCGGTGTGATGTGCGTGGATGAACACAACCGGATCACGAATTTTCATGAAAAACCTGATAAACCTTGTCCCCTCGAAGACAAACCTGAATACACGCTGGCATCCATGGGAAATTATGTGTTCAATACTGAATTTCTTATTCAGCAACTAATTGCGGATGCTAAAAACATAGACTCGCAGCATGATTTTGGTAGAGATATTATTCCTGCTGCAATTAATACTAATCATGTGATGGCGTTTAGATTCTGTTCTGATGATGGACAATCTGCTCCGTATTGGCGCGATGTGGGAACCTTAGATGCATTTTGGCAGGCCAATATGGACCTTGTTGCAATCACTCCAGAACTAAATATCTATGATCAAGATTGGCCTATTTGGACACATCAGAAACAATCACCTCCAGCTAAATTTATTTTTAATGATTATGGCCGTCGTGGTTATGCAGTGGACTCGATTGTGTCAGGTGGTTGTATTGTTTCTGGTGCTGAAATTAGTCAATCATTGTTATTTTCAGATGTGCATGTTCACTCATATAGTAAAATTGAACAATCAGTGATCCTGCCTCAAGTTGATATTGCTCAACATGTTAAAATTAATCGCTCAATTATTGATACAGGCTGCCAAATACCTGAAGGAATGAGTATTGGGATAAACAAAGCACATGACATTGCACGGGGTTTTCGTATCAGTCAAGATGGTATTGTATTAGTGACCAAAGACATGCTTAACAAAGGAGATAACCAGCAAGGTTGTTAAGACAGTGATACATAACTTAGGACCTCAGCACAGAAGTCGGTGTGTTTCTATAAGTACTTACCGAAGTAAATTACGCAGAATAGCGAATACCCCAGCTTCCAACTAATCTTTATTATTTAACCTTGATTTATATCAATGGCAAGGAAATTAGCCTTTGACCTACCTTCAAGGATTGTAAAATGCCTATAAATAAAACCCAACAACCTTCACTTTGCCAATACTGTAACATGCCTGGCATATGCTTTAGTTTAGTTGATAAAACTAAAGCAGAGCCAAAAGTAAGATCTCATAAGGTATATCATAAGTCAGACCAACTATTTGCGTCTGGCCAGACATTTGAAGCTATTTTTATCTTGCGTAGCGGGTCAGCAAAATCTTCAGTGTCAGATAATAGTGGTCATGAACAAATTAGCCGTTTTCATTATCCCGGTGATTTGCTTGGTCTAGATGGTTTTGATAATGGCTCCCATGCTCAATCGATAAAGTTCTTGGAAACCAGCAGTGTGTGTCGTGTCGGCTTAGGGGAGTTGGATAAGGCTATGGCGAATTCAGCAAGCATCAGACTTAACTTGCTGCAGGGCATGAGTCATGCCCTCAATAATGAAGACAAGTTTTTACTTAGTTTAAACAACATGAACTCTGCACAGCGACTCATCTCATTTCTATTGGACTTGTCTTCACAATTTGAAAAGAGAGGGTTATCTGGCAAGGTGTTTGACTTGAGCATGACTCGAGTGGATATCGCCAATTATTTAGGCATGGCGATTGAGACTGTTAGTCGGTTACTCACTCAGTTACACAATGAACATATAATTGAGGTAGAAAAACGCCGCGTCAAGTTTGTAGATTTTAGAAAACTACATCAGTATCTGCTACTTGAACGTGTACCTCATAATTTACTTGGAGCAAAAATTCGTCAACCCAACTGCATACAGTCTGCGGTTGCCTGAACTATTTGCGACAGAGTTAAATAGGTGGATTTTGTTTTTGCTCAAACTCATTCAGGGCATCTAAAGCTTCACAGCCATAGACCATGGACGGTCCGCCCCCCATTAAAATAGCTACACCAATTGCTTCTAATGTCTCTTGCCTACTTGCTCCTGCTTTTAATGCATCATGAACATGAAAAGCAATACACCCATCACAATGCACTGCTATGGCAATACCCAGAGCAATCAATTCCTTTGATTTTGTATCCAGTGCACCTTTTGAAACTGCTGAAGAATGTAATGCTCCAAAGCCAGTCATAACCTCCGGTATTTCTGATATGAGCTTCGCACTGAGCACTTTTAGTTGTTCATACCGTTGAACATGTTTGGTCGTTGTCATAATCGTCTCCAATAAGCTGAAGTTGAGTATGCTTTTTACTGGCTAGTTTATATTGATACTAATCAATTAACGTTAAATCTCAAAGCACCGCATTTTGAGCGCTACCATCTTGTTCGAATTGACTGATATTCGAAAGGGTAGTTTGCGCGATATTGAGCATCGCTTCTTGAGTAAAAAATCCTTGATGACTGGTAACAATGACATTTGGGAAGGTTGTTAATCTGGCTAACAAGTCGTCTTGTATACCTTGGGCAGAAAAGTCTTCAAAAAACAACGCTTCTTCTTCTTCGTAGACGTCTAGACCCAATAAACCTACTTTACCCGATTTAAGTCCATTTATGATGGCTTTGGTATCAACTAGTTTGCCTCTACTGGTATTAATTATAGTGACTCCATCCATCATTTTTGCCAACGCTTTTTGATCGATCAAATGATAAGTGTCAGGGGTAAGTGGGCAATGAAGTGAAATAACATCAGCATGACTAAGCAGGTTGTCGAGGGAGGTATATTTAACTCCAGACTTAATGCACTGTTCATTGTGAAGCAAATCATAAGCAATCACATTGCAGCCAAAACCCAGCATGATGTTAGTAAAAGCTTGACCAATTTTTCCTGTGCCTATTACCCCAACTGTTTTACCATGTAAGTCGAAGCCCATTAAATTACGCAATGAAAAGTCCCCTTCACGTATGCGATTATGTGCACGGTGAATGCCTCGATTTAAACATAACAACAAACCCACCGCATGCTCTGCCACAGCATAAGGTGAGTACGCAGGAACGCGCACTACATGCATTGAAAGTTGTTGCGCACAGGCCATATCTACATGATTAAACCCCGCTGATCGAAGAGCAATAAGCTCAATCCCTTTATCCTTTAACTTATGTAACACCTGCGCATTTAAATTATCGTTAATAAAAACGCACACCACTTTTTCATCACTGATAAGCGAAGTGGATTCTAAATCTAAGTGTGAGGAGAAATAACGTATCTGGTGAGTACCATCAAAGTTTACACGGTCAAAGTATTCCTTATCATAAGGTTTAGTATTAAAAAAAGCTATTTTCACAGGTCGACCTTACACATATCAGAGTTAGCGTGATGATCACAATATGCCTGATCATAGGACTTAATATCATTCTAAAAAAATACACTAACTTGCTCATTGACCTTGATCAATTAATTTAACAGTTAAGCTGATATCGTTGTTTTGACTAAAATGTATATTGTAGTTAATAAAGGTGAAAAGATGCACGTTAGAAAGGTTTTGCTTATTGAAGGGAGTGCAAATGCACTGATCACTGCGAGCAAAATGACGGTTGGGCTGATGACAGGTTCAGCAGCAGTGATAGCCGATGCGGTGCACTCCCTTACTGATTTGGCAAATAATCTTTTTGCTTGGTTAGCAGTAAAAATAGCTGAATCACCTGCCGACAGTTCTCATCCATATGGTCATCAAAAATTTGAACAATTAGCCGTGTTTGGCCTCGCGTCTTTGTTAACCATAGTGGCGTTTGAAGTGATCGTGAATGCTGTCGAACGTTTTGGGCAGCCAGTTGAGCAAAGTATGCTGGGGTTGGTTATCTTAATTTGTTCGCTGGTAATCAATATAGCTTTGATGTTTTGGGAACGTTATTGGGCTAAACGGTTAGTTTCAGAAATATTACTTGCAGATGCCACTCATACCTTTAGTGATGTGTTGACCAGCGCAGTGGTGATTGTCGGATGGCAATTAGCGGCACGTGGATACTATTGGATAGATACTTTATTTGCATTAATTGTATCTAGCATCATCTTTTATTTAGCGTTCAAACTTTTTCAAAGGGCAATACCTGTGTTGGTTGATTGCAGTAGTTATCCGCCAGAAGAATTAAAAGCCGCTGTAAACAATATTCCAGATGTAATAAATGTGGGTAATATTCGTTCTAGAGATACAGGGAAAGAACAGGTAGCTGATGTCACTGTGACTGTTTGTTCCAATCTTAGTACCTTCGAATCTCACCAAATAGCCGATAAAATTGAGAGTGTGTTAGCTGATAAGTTTGATATTCATGACGTAGTGGTTCACATCGAACCTGATGTGGATCAATAACTAATAGTTCAAAATAATTAGTATTGAGTCTACCAAATTTTCATGTGACAGGACAATGTTATGCTTACTTCAGAATTAGCTAGTTTTTTTGCATGGTGCACACTGATTAACTATTCGATGTTGTTGATATGGTTTGTTGTTTTCAGTTTAGGTCACAATTGGTTGCATTTGATGCATGGAAAATGGTTTGAGCTAACCGAACAACAGTTTGACGTGATCAACTATTGTGGCATGGGGTTTTTTAAGTTATTTATCTTTGTATTTAATTTAGCACCATTTATAGCGCTAAGTATTATCAATTGATTACATTCTCTAATCGATTGGATGATCACTCAATGAAACGGTGCTTCGAAGTCTTTGGGTTTAACCGCCAACAAGTCACAGTCAACTGATTCGATGAGCCTTTGTGCTGTGCTGCCCAGTAAACCCGTTCTATAGGTGGTACCTAATACTAAAATGCCAGCGTCAAGTTGCCTTAATGTTTGTGGCATTACATGGTCTATGTCACCAGAAACAATATGCTGATTTTCACTGTTAGGTACATATTCAGAGCATTCTTCGGCAAATTTAATATTATGTTGATACCTTAATTGTTCAAGTACCATGGATTCATTTTGATGTTCGTCAATAGAAAATACATCTGCCCACATGCCACTTTTATCCAATGCTTCAAGTAAGATGTCCCAATAACTGGGATCAAAGCAGTGCAGGGCATGCAAAGGCATATCTAGACTGGAGGACATGGAAAAGCCTGCTTTTAGAACACTCTTGTCTAATTCACTTTTTTTGTTTAAATGATGTTCAGGATCTATCGCCGCTACTACAGAAGTGTTTTTAGTCCATTTATGATTTTTAACTAACAAAATCGGAACTGGGCAGGCTTTAAGCAAATACCAATCTGTCGGTGTAAACAGTCGCCTTGCTATGACCTTATGTTGATGAGTCGCCTTTATCACTAATTCAGGTTTGAAGCTGTCTACTACTTTTAATATGCTTTGATAAATGGGTGAATGCCAGATCACTTCAGTCTCATAAGTCACATTTTTTTGAGAGTGCTGCGTAATTAATTTGTTGAGTCTGAGCTGATTAATTTGGATAATCACAGCCTGGGTTTTCTCTCGTTGTTTTGGGGTCAGAAAATGACTGGCCAGTACAGAGGGATAATACAGACAGCTTAATAACTTAATAGTAATAGGTTGTTGTTTAGCAAAGTGTAATGCTTTGCTAAGTGCAGGTTGATCTTGTTTATCAGGGTCAATATCAACCAGAATTTTTTTTATGGTTTGCATTTTTATGCCTTAATGCTAGTTATACGTTTGGTTTTAGGGTCAATATATCGCAGCTCATATTCGCTAAAACATGCTCCGCTGTATTACCGATGAATGCCCCTGATAAACCGGTTCTGCCAACCGTGCCTAAAATAAGCAATTGTGCATCAATTTTCTTTGCAATATTAGGTATGGCGATGTCCGCTCGGCCCTCTAACACGTGGTAGGGGCACATAAACAAATCATGTTCTTTAAGCAAGGTTTCCATTTTGTTTTTATGAACATTAGTGGTCTCAACTTTAATGCTCTCAAAATCGATATTAGACCAACCTACATCCATAGAGGGCGCCATATTGGGCGTCTCAAAGGCGCTGACGCTGTGTAATTGAGTTTTAGTCACATCTGCAAGCATTTTCGAATATTCGAGTATGTTGTGATTGAGTGCGATGTGCTTTTGGTCTAGGACAGTGGGGTCTATGGCTGCCAGTAGCGGTTTGTTCACCCAATTTGAGTTTCTCACGAGCAAAAGAGGGGCTTTGCAATACCGCAGTAAATGTCTATCCACTGGCATGGTAAAAGGATTGATATTAGATGCGTCGGCCGAAATTCGTTTGATGACTAAATCGGGTTCAAGCTCATCAACTATTTCTTCTATAGCTTCATGTAACTCTCTATGCCAAGCGACATTCACACTGCAACTGATACCTTTTTGATCCAAATTTTCGGCAATAGTATCCATATATAAATACCTATCTGCCATATATTGGCTTTTCATTTCTTTACGATGTTCACTGGACAATACATCGGTTAATTCCATGACCGGTTCGTAAATTGAGTTAAATAAATGGATATGAACGTTATCAAATTCGGCAAATTTTAGTGCCCGCTCTAAGGCTGGGTGTTCAGTATGTCGGCCACTTATCACCACTAATATTCGTTTAGGTGTTTTCATTGTTACCCTCCCAAGAATTTAACTTCTTGAATTATAATCAGCACCAATCTGAGTCCCTTGATACATAAAGATACCCGTGTCACAACATTCTATATTGGCCATAATGTGTGTAAGTAATTGGTTTAACCTCATACTTAGGTTGCAAAAATGCGACTAAATCAATCAGTTCCTGCACTGTCATAACGTCATTAAATAACCGCATCTTTGAACTCCCATCATCATTAATGAGTTTTTCTTCAATAGACTTGTTTCTGGGTGCAAATTTATGGGAAGGGTTAATGACAGACGTCACTAACTGAGCGTAGGTTTTGACTATAGCGGAGGTGCCACCTAATGGGACTAGCGTATCAAACTCTTTGATTAGCGATTCATCTTCATAGCCTTTTAAAGCATGGCAAGCCTGACATTTATATTGCATAAACACCTTTTCACCCTTTGCGATATCTCCTTCTGGTAAACTAAAGCCTTTAGGGGAATCAGGACCATAACTACAAGAAGCCATAACAAAAAGTAAAATAATTGAGGTAAACAAAATTAACGTTTTCATGTTGATGCCTTATCTTTTTTGCTATTAGACTAGGCATTAACATAAGGGAAAAGTCAGGTGAAGTGGATAAGGGGTCGTGGTGTTTATTGATAGGGATCAAAATTGTGGATAAAAGCCATAAACACCAATGTTTTAATGCTTGCCATCAGTGAGACCGGTTTGCTGACAATCAAATAAAAAATAGATAGCAACCACTAAGCGTACTTTTAAGTATATTCGGTTGCAATTTTTTGAGCTAATCGGTTTTTGGTTTAGCTTGAGTATCAGCTTTTTCTTCAGCGTATTTAACTCTAATTTTGTTAGCACCTAACATACTGTCATTAAGATTTTTTACGGCGACTTTTGCTTCGCCAGCTTTAGGCATTTCTATAAATCCAAATCCTTTAGATAAACCATTAGATTTTTCTTTGACTATATCGCTAGATTGCACTTTACCATGTGCTTCAAAAGCAGTTTGTAGTTCTTGCTCGGTGGTTTCTCTGTCAAGATTCCGAATTAATATTTTCATTTGGCTTGTCACTTACGGGTAATAATTATTATTAGAACATGATTATAACAGCTTAATGTTCACCAAACGATCTGATTTAAAAAACTGATTGTCTTATGTGGAATAAAAATATGCTATCAATACGTATGCTATCTGGCGTTAGCCAACTGTGCTTAGGGGGAGGATTTAGCGAGCTTTATCATTGGACTTTTATTATGTGTTTTAAACAAAATTAGTAAAGTGGGATCTCACTATTTTGTCTATTGTCTAGGTAACTGTTATTGGATGTTAATCTGTGCTTAAAAATGGATCATCAATATTAACAGATGCACAGTTTAATGGATCACCAGCGTAATATTAACAATTTGGCATTCAACAACATGTGGTATCTTTATCGTATTAAAGTCAAATTTAAAGGTGCCAGACTCTTGGTATCTATTCTGAGATATTGCACTTTATGAGTTAGAAAAGACCTAGATGGGTTTTGATATCAAATTTAAGAAAATCATTAAAATATTGGGCAACGTATGTTGCATTATTTAGAAGGTTACGCCGACCAACGCATAATCAATCTTGCTATTGAGTTAACTGCTGCAAAGCTTGGCACATTAAAATTAACTACAAGGGATATTTAGGCGTGGATTTATTAATTGGGACACAGATAAACCTAATAGTTGAGTTAGAATTAGGCGAAATGGCGTTAAGTGAAGTGCTGATGCAATCTGTGGTGATCCAGTTATGAGTAAGAAGCTAATTATAAGAAGCATATTATTAATCTTCGCTTTGTTTTTGTGCGCTTGCGGTGAGCCGGAAAAAACCTCCACCTCGACTGGCAATGTTCAAGTGTTACCTTACCAATTTATCATGCCAGAACTAGATAGACAGCGCATTATTCGATTGTATTTACCACCCAGTTATCAAGATTCAGACAAACGTTACCCTGTCATTTATATGCATGATGGGCAAAACTTATTTGATGATATGACTGCACTGGCAGGGGAGTGGGGAGTAGATGAGTCACTCAACCAACTTGCTGCAAAAAAGGGATTTGAGGTAATAGTTATAGGAATTGATAATGCTGCAAAATTCCGTATGACTGAACTTTCACCATGGGAAAATAAACGTTTTGGCGAAGCACAAGGTAAGCAATATATGAACTTTATTGTAGAAGTCGTTAAACCTTATATAGACACCAATTTTCGTACTAAAGCAGACCGGTTACACACTGCTATTATGGGTAGCTCTATGGGCGGATTGATCTCACACTACGGGGTTCATGCTTATCCAGAAGTTTTCAGTAAAGCGGGTATCTTCTCACCATCTTATTGGTATTCGCAAGATGTGTTTGCTTTCACTCAATTTCAAAAAGTCCGATTGGATGCTCGTTTATACGTAATGTATGGCGACAATGAAGGGAATGGCATGATAGCTGATACCCATAAAATGCAGCGGCAACTCAGACATCAAGGTCATCCTCGGCAAAATACCCTGTTTAAACGTGTGCCTAATGGCGAACACAACGAACAACTCTGGCGCGCAGAATTTACTGAAGCCGTTCAATGGTTATTTCAACAAGAGCCTGCCTTCTAAATTATCAACCCAAAATAACAAACAATGCTCTTCTTTTACTGTTGCTGATAAGCAATACTCAATCAAATTGAATAGGCGAATATCACTTTTAATACTCAGTGAGTCTAAGCTTTGAATACGCCTATTTTTTGAATGATTAAGGTTAAGGATTACCTAAGTCTTGAGCACTTTCTTGGATCATATGTATATCCCGTTGCGGGAATGGAATAGTCAAACCTGCGTCTTCAACTGCAGCCTTAAGTGCTGGACGTATATCAAAGAATAAATCCCAATAGTCATCGGTTTTTGCGAAAGCTCTGACTAAAAAGTCAACTGAGCTGGTACCTAAATCAACTACAGCAACTACATTGCCTTCGTCTTGTAATACTCTTGAGTCCGCTTTTAAGACCGCTTCCATTGCTGCCTTGCCTTTTGCGATATCATCAGAGTAAGAAATACCAATGGATATCTCAACCGCCCTGACATCACTTGCTGTGTAATTAATGATGTTGCCATTTGCTAAAGGGCCATTGGGGACTATGATAATGCGTTTGTCGAAGGTCATAAAGGTAGTGACGAAAATACCAATGTCCGTAACTACGCCTTCTAAACCTTGTGCTCCTACGTAGTCGCCTACTTTGAATGGCCGGAATATTAAGATCATCACACCACCCGCAAAATTTGACAGACTGCCCTGCAAAGCAAGCCCCACGGCCAAACCTGCGGCACCTAAAATAGCGATAAACGATGTAGTTTGAATACCGATCATCGATGCGACGCTGATCACCAATAATAATTTTAGTACCACTTCAAAAATATTGGTTAGAAATTTTGCTAAGGTTTCGTCTGGTAAACCTTTCACTGCACTACGTCTAACACCATTACTCAATTTACCTATTACCCACAAGCCAACCACCAGTACGACTATCGCAAGTATGAATTGGGTGGAGTATTCTGTGCCTAAAGTAATTGCTTTGTCATAGAAGGTTTGTAATTGCGTTTCAACGGAGTCCATAGTGTTTCCTTAAAGGTGTGGATTAATTCTTATAAACTATGGTTCGAATATTGGTATTGGACAAATATATTTTTGTTTTTTTTAATGTAGATATGTATTAGGAAAGAATTCTGACTAATTATCAGATGATTAGATGTAAAAAGGGCTAGCTATAAGTAGTCAGCCCATTTAAATATTATAGAGTTAAGGTGTTTAAGCCTTTCATTAATTGCTCTTTGATTTTTTGACCCTCATCTGTATCTAAGTATGCTTTGGCACCATTTACAACTTGCATGATCATTTCTGGGCTTAACCCTAATGCTTCGAATTGCTTTTTTAAGTCGTTGACTGCTTTTAACGAAGTATTGTAATTGGCTGCTTTGTCCATCAATCCGCCTAATCCACCTTCAGGCGTCATACCGCTGATATCTGGTACTGCACCCAATAAGGAGTCGAGGCCAGGAAGTGAACCACTTAAACCGCTGAATTGTTCAGCAGAGATGTTTTCTTTAGCATAATTAAAGACAGACGCTAAACTGCCTTTTGCTTGAGATTCATCGATGCCGACAGATTCGCTGACCGAGCTAATCATATCTGTTATGTTTGGTATGGCAGGTGTTTCTGCTTGGATACCAAACATACTCTTAATAGAATCGAGCCAACCTTCGGCGTGACTTGGTGGTGAAAAGGCAAAGGCGGATACAACGATAAGTAAATAAGAGAGTTTCATCATTAATTTTCAACCTAGTAAGTGAATAACTTCAATAATAATAAACCCAAATACATGATCACGTTAATAGATTTTAAAGAAAGACCAAAATCTTAGTATCTCGACTGACTAAATGATCATCATTTTATCGCCGACTTTTATCCTTCCATCGGCAATGACGCGACAACAAACACCGCCGCGCCAATCAGGTACGAGGGCTTGGGTTAACCCTTGATGTTGGGCATCCATTTTTGGGCAAGGGTCAGTCTCACCAGTGACGTACAAAATACATTGACCAATCTTGATTTGTTGACCGACCATAGTTGCATCAAAACTAACGCCGTCGACCAATAAATTAGCTCGCCTGACTGTCCATGGAAGTGTGGTAGCTACTTCATCACAAGCAAGTTTCCACTGTTCAATACTCATTACCGTCACCTGACGTTTGCCTGGCTTACCTCTAAAGTCACCATCTATGCCCGCCACTTTGCTTACCATAGTCTCTACCTTCGTTTGCATCGGGGCTCTAGATTTAGGGCGAAATGCGATATCCAATAACTGCATACTGTTTCCTATTTAAAGGTTAATGGGCTGGAATGGTCTTTTTTGAATATACCTGAGCCGTAGCCCTAAGGTTACCGCTGCTGTGCTTAAACCACATATAAAGCCTATCCAAAAACCTGCGGCAGCCATTTTAGGCACTATCCAATCAGTTAACCCCAACACACACCCGATTGTCATACCGACTACCCAATAAGATATAAAGCTTAAATAGAACATAGCTGTTGTGTCTTTGTAACCGCGCAGCGCAGTGCCTGATATAACTTGAATTGCGTCTGAAAATTGAAACATAGCGGCCAACAACAAAAGACCAGATGCCAACTCAATCACAGGTGGGTCAATACTGTACAACTTAGCAATGAAATCACGGCCTATGACAATTAAGAAGGCCGTGAAAACGGCAATGCTGATACCCAAAAAGAAAGCACATTTTGTTGCGACTTTTGCCTGTTGAGGATCTTGCTCGCCAAGTAAATGCCCAATACGAATACTGGTTGCCATACCAATACTCAACGGGATCATAAACATCAGTGCAGAAAAATTGAGTGCCACTTGATGTGATGCCACTGCAATTGCACCAAATGGCGCAAGTAAAATCGCCACCGCGGCAAACAATGTGACTTCAAATAGTATGGTCATAGCAATAGGTAAGCCCAACTTCAAACATTCCATCATGTTTTGATAATGTGGGCGATATAGCTTGGTATACAAGTCATACTTTGCCAACTTTTTGGACTTGAGTGTGTATAACCAAGTAGCAATAAACATGGCCACAAACACTAAGGCTGTGGCCACACCACAACCGGCACCGCCCATTTCTGGGAGGCCAAACTTTCCATAAATTAATACATAGTTAGCCGGTATATTGACCAGTAAACCAATACCCATAATGAGCATGCTAGGTTTAGTAATAGACAATCCTTCGCAGTAATTTCTGAGTACTTGATACAAAGCAAAGGCAGGCATCGAATACAAAATATAATGAATGTAGTCGATGGTAATACGCCGTAAATCCTCATCCATTTGGATGTATTGCATCAAAGGTTCAAATACAAAACCAAATAACACGGCAAAAATAGAAAAAGCCAAGGCTAGCCACACCATTTGTTGGGTATAGTTAGCCACTTTATCAATCTGGTTTGAGCCATTAAAACGAGAAATGATAGCTGGCAGCGCAAGGGTGATACCCTGAATAAACACGATTATCGGCAGAGTGAAACCAAACCCTATTGCCACCGCTGCCATATCAGTTGCTGAATAACGGCCCGCCATAATTGTATCTGACACCCCCATCAAGGTTTGGGTGATTTGCGCGACGAGCAAAGGCCACGCTAGATGACATATTGTTCTTAATTCTTTCTTAAATGCCACAAATTTTGCTTCTTATTGTTGTTTAAAACGAAAACTTTTTAATCACTCAGGACACAGGTTGCCGCATACAGCAGCCACAAAGAAAAAAGGTTTTTTTACCCCTATACCCTTTTATGTTAAGAAATCTGCTATTAGTTTGCTCGTCTATCTTATCTAGTGGCGACTGGCTCAAAACGGCTGTATGTTAACCGTTTCACCTTCTTGAACATCTCCTATGTCTTGTTCTAGTATTATATAACAATTGGCATGGGCGATGGAACTCATGATACCCGAACCTTGTTTGCCATTGGGCTTAACCAACAATTGACCCTGTTCGTCACGATAAAATACCCCCCTTTGATAATCGGCTCGTCCCGGGCGTTTACGAATAAGACTGGCCGCTTTGGCAACAAAATGTGGTGTGGGTAAATAAGTTTGACCACTTAATTTTTTTAATACCGGTGTTACCAGCTGCTCAAATGTCACATAAGACGACACAGGGTTACCGGGCAATCCGCAAAAGCAAGCGTTACCCAATTGTCCAAAAGCAAAGGGTTTACCAGGTTTAATGGCCACTTTCCAAAAATTGATAGAGCCTAGGTCATCCAAAATTTCTTTTACATAATCGGCATCACCTACCGATACTCCACCGCATGACAACACTAAATCACAATGATTACCCGCTTGTTCAAAAATGACTTTGAGGTCATTTTTGTCATCTTTGACAATGCCAAAGTCAAACAAAACAACGGGAAACGTTTTGAGTAATGCGCTAAGTGCATATCGATTACTCTCGTATATACCGCCATCGGTAAGGGCTTGACCAGGGTGCGTTAATTCATCACCTGTAGCAATTAGACCTACTTTGATATGACGAATGGCCGATATCTCAGAAATACCCACAGAAGCAATTAATGCGATATAGGCTGGGGTGAGCTTGGTGCCTTTGGTTACCACAACGCTGCCTTGGTGAATATCTTCACCCGCTTTTCTAACGCTGTTACCCGGTTTAGGTATTTGTTTAAAAATAACTAAACCGGCTTTAGTGTCTGTGTTTTCTTGCATTACCACAGAATCAGCCCCTTGAGGGATAACGGCACCTGTCATGATCCTGATACATTGCCCAGCTAACACTTTGTGTTTAAAAGGTGCACCAGCCAAAGCTGTGCCAACTAATTGTAGCTGGTTGTTATCAATAAGATCCTCACAGCGCAAAGCATAACCGTCCATGGCTGAATTATCATTGGGTGGCACATTAATGTTGGACACCACATCCATGGCTAACACTCTACCCAGTGCATCTTCCAATTCTATTTGCTCACTTTCTAAAACTGGAATAACTTGTTTTAGCATAGTGGAAATCGCGGATTGTATGGGTAAGAGTCCGGGGCTATCGCAGGTTTCGATCATAGGTAAGGTTATTATCAGTATTGTCAAATCAATAGGTGATTATCGCAAAAAAAACGATAGAGGGTGAGCAAATTTAAAAAGACAGGGATAAATGTCCAGCCTTTTAATTATTGGCTAAAGTTTCTCGATTTTGTAACCTTTAGCTTTGAGTTTTGCTAATACACTATCAGGCCCTGAAAGATGCAATGCGCCAACCAAAATAAACTCTGTGGGTCGGTCATTGAGCATGTTCACAATTTTAGGTAACCAATTGTTGTTGCGTGTTACCAGCAAGTCTTGATAGATAATGGGATAATCAGCTTTAAAAGGTGTGATGCCTGCATCGGCCATACCTTGCATATCACCTGTAAGCCAAGTCGAATGTAACTTAGCAAACATCTCCGGCATCTTTTTGATATCTTTTAAGGTGTATTCAATTATGGCATTCGGATCGTCACCGCCCAATTTAGCGATAAACGCCAGTTGTTCATCAGGTGTTTCTAGCCAGCCTTGTTCCTTGGCTTGTGCCTTTGCCATATTAGCAAAAAACATATCTACGCCTTCACTGGTGTACCCCATGGCTTGTAGTTCAATAAAGGTCAGTGAAATCGCTAATAAACTCGGCTTATGTGATGCCAATGTTTGCATCGGTATTTGTCGTGACGATAAATGAATTGCTAACGCTTTATAGGTATCGGGTTGCAATACGTCATTAATAGTCGTGCCATCGCTGTACATCATTTGATCCATCATTTTTTGACCAAATGCTGGCGAACTCACTACCTCCATGTCAGTTTCAAAAATTACTTTATCCGATGCGTTATATGCCAAATCATATTCTTTTGCTAAAGGATAATCTTTAGGGGTGAGAACGTGGATAGTGCCTCCAATATAAAGACTGTACTGGTCATTCGTCACTTTCCATACTGATGCAGCTTGAAGGTCCAGAGTAAATAGTAGAACAGTACTCAGTGTGAACGCTTTTATCAAAGTCATTTTGTTACTTCTTCCTATCAGTATCTATGTATAAAATCAGCTGCAAGAATAGCCTCGCTGTATAGCCCAACGCAACATCGCTCAGTCTTTTTTAATGCTCCATCTTGGTGCTACTGCATTGAATAAGAGCAATATTTGTAGTGTTACACCTCTATTTTTTAAATAACCAATTGAATTATATAGCATTAATTATTGGCATCATTTCTGTATAGATTAAATATAGAAACAATAAAATTTTTGCTAAACATATATTCATTTTCTACACAAAAATTTATATGCAAGGTAACTTGGCAAAGAAGCCCACATATTCCTGAACTGGAATAATGGGTTTTTTTTTGCGCTCAAAAAATACAGAAAAATGCAGAGGTGACTCATGTCTGACTTAATAAATGTACATAACGGGAATAACATGCGAATAGTAGTAGTAGGTAATGGCATGGTGGGTCACCATTTTGTTGAACAACTCATACAACAGAATAATGTGTCGACTAAGGCAAACAATGACATTCAATTAGATATTGTAGTCTTGTCAGCAGAGCCAAGGCTTGCTTATGACCGTGTTCATTTATCCGAGTATTTTTCTGGTAAAACTGCGGAAGAGCTAGCCTTAACCACACCAGAATATTATCAAGCACACAATATTAAATTTGCGTTGAATGCCAAGGTTATCAACATTAACAAGTTGGCTAAATCAGTTACCACCGAGGCGGGAGACGTGTTTGAATACGACAAGTTAGTTTTATCAACTGGCTCGTATCCTTTTGTTCCGCCCATCCCAGGGAACGACCAACCTCATTGTTTGGTATACCGTACCATTGAGGATCTCGAAAACATCAGTGCTTCATCTGCTGTTAGTCAAGTAGGTGTGGTAGTGGGCGGCGGTCTATTAGGTTTAGAAGCGGCCAACGCCCTAAAAGAAGCAGGCTTACATACTCATGTAGTTGAATTTGCCCCGCAGCTGATGGCGGTTCAGGTAGACAACGGCGGTGGTCGGGTACTGCGCAGTAAAATCGAAGCTCTGGGTGTACAAGTTCATACACAAAAAGCCACCCAAAGTATTGAAGCCGGTGACACGTGTCGCTATAAAATGTGCTTTGCTGATGGTGAAGTGTTAGAAACAGACATGATTTTGTTCTCGGCAGGTATTCGTCCGCAAGATGCATTAGCCCGTGAATTCGATATCGACATCGGTGAGCGCGGTGGGATAGTCGTTAATGATCAATGTCTAACCAGCGATGCCAGTATTTATGCGATTGGTGAATGTGCCTTATGGAATAACTTTATCTTTGGTTTAGTGGCGCCTGGTTACACTATGGCCAGAGCCGCGGCTAGTCATATTATGGGTGGCGATGTGACTTTCCAAGGTGCTGATATGAGCACCAAATTAAAACTAATGGGGGTAGAAGTTGGTTCAATAGGTGATGCTCATGCTAGAACCGAAGGGGCTTTATGTTACACCTACGAAAATCAACCATTAGACGTATACAAAAAAATTGTGGTCGACGCCGAGCAGAAAAAACTATTGGGTGCAGTTCTGATTGGGGACAACAGTGATTACGACACCTTGCTGCAATACGCATTAAACGATATTGAATTACCAGCACATCCAGAAAGTCTTATTTTACCAGCGGGTGCCGATGCAGCACCTGCGCTTGGTGTTGATGCACTGCCAGACACGGCCACTATTTGTTCATGCCACAACGTATCAAAAGGTGACATCATTGAAGCCTTTGATACTGGCAGTTGCAACTTAGCAGATATCAAATCTTGTACTAAAGCCAGCACAGGCTGTGGCGGTTGTACTGCACTGCTTAAGACAGTCGTAGACAACGAGCTCACCAAACGGGGCGTAGAAGTAAAAAAAGATATTTGCGAACATTTCGCTTATTCACGACAAGAAATGTTTCATCTCGTCAAAGTCGGCGCTATCAAAACCTTTGACGACATGCTTGAAAAGCACGGTAAAGGTTTAGGCTGTGAAATTTGTAAACCTGCAACAGGCTCGATCTTAGCCTCAGTATGGAATGACTTTGTTCTCAAGCCTGACCATATCAGTTTGCAAGACACCAACGACACTTACCTTGGCAATATGCAAAAAGATGGCACTTATTCTGTTATTCCTCGGATTGCAGGTGGCGAAATCACGCCTGAAAAACTCATTGTGTTAGGTCAAGTGGCTAAAGATTATAAGTTGTATACCAAGATCACCGGAGGTCAACGTATCGATTTATTTGGTGCCCGAGTTGATCAACTGCCTGCTATTTGGCAAACCCTTATCGATGCTGGTTTTGAGACTGGCCATGGCTATGCCAAAGCGCTTAGAACCGTTAAATCATGTGTAGGTAGCACTTGGTGTCGTTACGGTGTGCAAGACTCAGTGGGTCAAGCTATTGAGTTGGAAAATCGCTACAAAGGTTTACGTGCACCGCACAAAATTAAGTTTGCTGTATCGGGTTGTACCCGGGAATGCGCCGAAGCTCAAAGCAAAGACATTGGCATCATCGCCACAGAAAATGGCTGGAACTTATATGTATGTGGTAACGGTGGCATGAAACCGCGCCATGGCGATTTGTTTGCAACCGATTTAGATACCGAAACCTTAGTCAAATACATAGACCGAGTACTGATGTTTTACGTTAGAACAGGTGACCGTTTACAACGTACATCGGTATGGTTGGAAAACCTAGAAGGTGGTTTAGCCTATTTACAACAAGTGGTAATTGAAGACTCATTAGGCCTAGGAAAAGAGCTTGAAGCCCAAATGCAAAACGTGGTCGACACCTACCAGTGTGAATGGAAAACCGCTATCGAAAGTGAACAATCTCGTAAGCGCTTTCGTCAATTTGTCAACAGTGACGAGTCTGATATGAACATTGTATTTGTTGAAGAGCGTGAGCAAATCCGCCCAGCAACGGAGTCAGAAAAAGAACATTTTAATAAAACTCAAAATAGTCAAACACAAAGCAGTCAAGAAAAAGACACTGAACTTGCCACAGAATTGGTTTAAGGAGAGATATTATGAGTACACAACATAATTGGATCACGGTATGCCGCGATACAGATTTGGTTACTAACTCTGGGGTTTGCGCTTTGTTAAATGAACAACAAATTGCCTTATTTAAAATAAAAAGCGCTAATGACGAGAAAATTTTCGCTGTCAGTAACTGGGATCCTATTGGCAAAGCCAATGTGTTGTATCGCGGTTTGTTGGGCTCGGTGCAAGACGCTAAGGTGATCATTTCACCGCTGTACAAACAACGCTATTGTTTAGAGTCAGGCCAGTGCCTTGACGATGATGCCATTAAGTTGATTGTGTACCCGGTGCGTATCGAACAAAACCACGTACAGTTGCAGTGGGTTGACTAATTGATGTCACCGGGTCGTTCCATGCCTAAAAAACTCAAATGCAACGCGCCTTCTTTGCTCAGCACTACTTGCCCATACTGCGGTGTGGGGTGTGGGGTGGATGTGCAAATTAGTGCGGATAAGACATTAACAGACCTTGTAGGTAGTAGCGATCACCCGGCGAACTTTGGGCGTTTGTGTGTTAAAGGCAGTAAATTACTGGAAACTAACACGGTATCAGGTCGTTTACTTAGCCCCATGATTGGCGGTAAAAAAGCTAGTTGGGATGAGGCAATTACCCAAGTGGCCAGTCAATTTAATCAGGTCATCGCAGAGCATGGACCTGATTCAGTGGCGTTTTATGTGTCGGGGCAATTGTTGACTGAAGACTATTACGTCGCTAATAAACTGATGAAAGGTTATATCGGCAGCGCCAATATCGACACTAATTCGAGACTGTGTATGTCTTCTGCCGTGGCAGCATACAAACGTGCGTTTGGTGCTGATGCCGTACCTTGTTGTTATGAAGATTTAGAACAAGCCGAGTTATTGATATTGGTAGGCTCTAACGCCGCTTGGACCCACCCCGTATTATTTCAACGTATCGAGCGAGCCAAAAAGCTCAACCCGGCCATGCAAGTGGTGAACATCGATCCGCGCAAAACGGCCACCTCAGAATTAGCGAACCTGCATTTAGCCGTGAAGCCGGGATCAGATGTGGCCTTGTTCAATGGTTTATTAGCTTATCTAGCAGCCCAACATGTTTTGGATCTCGATTACATCTCAGCCTACACCCAGGGGATTGCACAGGTATTAAATAACTGCGCGTCTTGGACCCTGGCTAAGGTCGCCAAACAATGTGACATAACAGAAGTAGAGTTACTCAGTTTTTACAACTTGTTTAGTCAAACCGATAAAGTCGTCACCGCTTATTGTATGGGCGTGAATCAGTCTTCCTCTGGTACTGACAAAGCTAACAGTATTATTAATTGCCATTTAGCCACGGGTAAAATTGGCCGTGAGGGGTGTGGGCCTTTTTCGCTAACAGGTCAGCCTAATGCGATGGGGGGGCGCGAAGTAGGTGGTTTGGCCAACATGTTGGCTTGTCATATGGATATTGAAAACCCAGAGCATCGTCAAACAGTACAAACTTATTGGCAATCACCGACTATCGCCGATAAATCAGGCTTAAAAGCCGTGGATTTATTTGAAAATATTCATAGTGGCAAAGTCAAAGCCGTGTGGATCATGGCGACAAACCCGATGGTGAGTATGCCCAACAGACAAAAAATTGCCGCAGCCTTAAAAAAATGTGAGCTGGTGGTAGTGTCTGATTGTGTGGCTAAAAACGATACCCTGAACTATGCACACATTGCTTTACCCGCTACTGGATGGTCTGAAAAAGACGGCACGGTGACTAATTCAGAGCGGCGTATTTCACGTCAGCGCGGCATGTTACCCGCAACAGGCGAAGCCAAACACGATTGGAAAATCATTTGTGACGTCGCCAAAGCCATGGGGTTTGCTAGTGGTTTTAATTTTGAGTCGCCCAGTGAGATATTTGCCGAGTACACAGGGTTAACGCAGGTGGATAACCAAGGCCGCCGTGATTTAGACCTTTCTGGTTTATGTCATTTGACAGAAACACAATACAACCGTTTAAAACCGGTGCAATGGCCGGTCAATAAATCTTCTCCTGACGGTACTAAGCGATTATTTACTAATGGAAAATTTTACACTCAAAGCGGTAAGGCGCAGTTTGTGGTCACCGAATTTTCTGCGCCTGAACAATTAACCTGCAGTGACTTTCCCTTTGTGCTCAACAGTGGCCGGGTGCGCGACCAATGGCATACCATGACGCGTACCGGCAAAACCTCTGAATTAACCGCACACGTCAGCCGCCCGTATTTAGCTATTCATGCAAAAGATGCTGAAAGCTTAGGGGTGATTAATGATGATTTAGTCAGTCTTAATGCGGCACATGTGTTGGGCGAAACACCCCCAGTGGTATTACCTGTATGGATTGATAACAAGCAACGCAGTGGTGAAGTGTTTGCGCCTATTCATTGGAGTGCTAGCAATGCATCCAGTGCCAATATCACTGGGCTTTATACCGACGCTAACGATAAAATATCAGGCCAGCCTGAACTTAAACATGCTGCGGTAAGACTTCAAAAAGTCAACTATGCGCATTATGGACAATTGTTTATCCAGCAAGATCTTAAGGTCGAATTACTAGGTGAATATTTTGACTATTTTGTCACTTGCCCAGTTGAAAAAGGTCAGCTGGTGTTTTTTGCCACTGGACAAGTGCCAGCAAGCATCAAACACAACTTACAATTACAACTGCCGTTGTATGACGAATGGATTAATGCCGCAGGCCCAGACTTAAACATCAGCTGCGCGATGCGCCAAGGTGTGATGTCATTGATTATGTTTATATCATCTAAAAATATTGCAGTTGACCCTAGCTGGATTACTAGTTTACTCAAAAGCGAAGACATCACGTCTGGACAACTGCATGGTTTGCTAAACATGCAACCAGATGAGGCATTCACACAAGGTAAGTTGGTGTGTAGTTGCTTTAAAGTAGGTGAAAATATTATTGTTGACGCCATCAAAGGCGGCTGTGACTCAGTCGATAGTTTAGGGACACAGTTAAAATGCGGGACTAATTGTGGCTCATGTAAGTCTGAATTGAGCCAAATGGTTAAACAACATAAGTCAAAAAAACGCGTTATTGAACACGACCCATTCATTACTTTGGAGGCATTATCATGAATACCGAAAATACATTGCTACCATCGGTCTTACAAAGATTACAGCAGTTTTTGTCAAGTCATAACGCCAATCCTTTGAATCAATTGCCGAATTGGTTAAAGCATTACTTCACTAACAATCAGTTTGTGCAGCGCAATAAACGCGGCGACAAAGGCCATGTGTATTTGATTGGTGCAGGACCGGGTGATGCAGAGTTACTGACCTTAAAAGCCCATCGCTTGATTCAGCAAGCTGATGTGGTGATGTACGACTGGTTAGTCAATCCAGATATTATCAAGATGATCCCAAGCCATGTCGAACGGGTATTTGTGGGGAAAAAGTGTGGCCGGCATAGCATGCAGCAAGCTGATATTTGTCAATTGATGATACAGGTGGCACTCACCGGTAAAAACATCGTCCGTTTAAAAGGGGGTGACCCCGCTATTTTTGCAAGGGCTGCAGAAGAATGCGATATCTTAGCCAAACACCACATCAACTTTGCCATAGTACCAGGTATCACCGCCGCATCTGGCGCATCGGCTTACGCGGGTATTCCTCTTACACATAGAGACTGTGCTCAATCAGTGCGTTTTATAACCGCGCACTTAAAATCAGCTACCGACGAACCCAATTGGCAAGCGCTGGTGGCAGGTGCGAGTGCTTCACATGGCGAAACACTCGTGTTTTATATGGGGCTTAAACGAATCGAGACTATTATGCAGCGCCTTGAAACTCATGGGCTAGCAGTAAATACTCCTGTTGCAGTAGTCGACCAAGCTTCCACACCACAACAACAAGTGTGTATAGGCACGCTAGAAAATATCGCAAAACGCGTCACTGAGCGAAATTTTCAAGGCCCAGCTGTGACAATTGTGGGCGAGGTGGTGAATAAACGTCATAGGGTCAACTTATCGCTGTTATCACCATCGGTCAGCGCCCATGCTTAACGAATACTTAAATAACACTTAAATAATACTTAAATAACGCCTAAGTAATATTATTAGGTGATGATTTTTTTGTAATTTATCGCCGTTATTCAGGATAGAATATAAAGTTCAGCAGATAAAAAATAAGCACGCTATGTCAGACGCCCCAACAGATTTTAAACATTTTATTCGCATTATTGGCCGTGGCCAAAGGGCAGGGCGTACGTTAACTATGCTCGAAGCAAAACAGGCCATGAGTATGCTCATCAATGGCCAAGCCACAGCGGAGCAAAAAGGGGCTTTTTTGATGTTGTTACGGGTCAGAGAAGAAACGGCAGAAGAGTTAGCTGGTTTTAGTCAAGCGTTTCGCGCATTCACACCTACTGACATATCTGCACTAACCGCTGATCTAGACATGGGCTGTTACGCCGGTAAACGCAGACATCTACCTTGGTTTTTGTTAGCGGTCATGTTGCTCGCGCAACAGGGTAAGCGCATATTTTTACATGGTACTCACGAGCCAGATTCAAAACGTTTGTATCTTAAAGAAGTGCTGCCACAAATAGGTTTTGATGTGGCACAAGACTCTGATCAGGCGCGGATTGCCTTAGACACATTCGGTTTTGCTTATATGGACTTAAAACACATTAATCCGCAACTCGACGATATAATTCAATTGCGGGAACAGTTTGGTTTGCGCTCGTGCGCCAATACCTTGGCCAGAATGCTCAATCCATCCAATGCCACTCATAGCCTACAAGGTATTTTTCACCGCCTGATAGACGAAAAGCACCGTAAAACTGCCGCCTTATTGCATGACCAGAATGTATTGTGTTTTAGAGGCGAGGGTGGAGAAGTTGAATTTAATCCACTACGGGATGTGACCTTACATATGAGTCGTGATGCACAGCAAACATGCAGCGACGTGGAAGCGACTTGCGAAACCTTTATTACCAAACCTCAAGAGCTAGATGCCAAACAGCTCATCAATGTGTGGACCGGGCAAACAGACGACATTTACGCTAACCATGCTGTGGTGGGCACCTTGAGTTTGATGTTGGTATTAGTGAATAAACTAGACTGGGCAGAGGCCTATCAACAAGCAGAAATTATGTGGCAGGGGCGTGATAAAACATGGCCAGTTGCTTTGCCTGAAAATAATGTTGGGACAGAGGTTTTTGATACTACGGGCAAGCATTACGCCCACTAAAGGCGGGACAAAGGATTCACCACTGAATTACATCCACGCTGTAAAATATAGGTATATATTTGTGTATTAAATCTGCGTGGCCTAGTTGCTCCTGAACAGTGCGGATGCCTTCACCTGATTGTAGTCATTGAGTGGCGCAAGGTTTGAGTAGTGACAGGTTTGTCAATATTCACTTTATTGACGGCAAATCGAATTGCTGTTTGCTCGGTGTATGTATCAATATGATGACGTCCCGATGATGGGTCCTCAGGATTTCAACAATTGCCGAGATGCAAACAGATATTGCCATTGTAATGAACGATTGACCTTTTAACATTTTAGTCTTAAACGATGAGGTAAATATACACCGTTGTATTTGAGGTTTGACAAATCTGCATCCAAATATTGTTCTACTGAAAGTAGGAAGTATTCAGCCAAATTTTCTTTTCATGTTCAGCTTCAAATCATTTGTCATATGCCTCAAAAACGCCTTAAATGTCCCTAATTGAAGCTCAGGGGCTAAGCCTTTAGATAGTCTGATAATTTGCCAGTAATAAAATCCCACTTGGCCAAAACTATTGATGGCTTTTATCAGATTTGAAGAACTGTTGTTACCCCAAAAGCCGGTACCTAAAACCAATTTATCCTCATAACAGTCGATACTCTGAATCGTCTGCTGGATAAGCTTTGCTGAGCAATCTGGTTCTGTACACAATGGCCTAGCAAGTCCAATCACATCTACCTCACCACTTTCAATCGCCCGTTCCATAAAGTCACGCCTACGAAAACCTCCTGTGATCATCACAGGAATTTGCGCGGACTGTTTGATACGTTCAGCATATTCGATAAAGTAAGCTTCACGTTTGCGAGTGCTTTCTCGCACGTCTGTGGGTTCAACTCCTATTAAGCTTAATTGTTCATAAGTGCCACCTGATATTTCTAGTAGATCGACCCCATCTTCACCAGCCAGCTGGCAACGGTTAAACAATCTTCAAGGCTGAAGCCTCCTTTTTGAAAAATTTGCTGAGTTGAATTTACATTAATGGGAAAGTCAGCACCTACGGCTGCGCGAACACCGACAATAATGCGGCGAATAATTCGTACCCTGTTTTCAAAAGAGCTCAGTCACACTCTATTATGTGACCTACTATTCGAAACAAGAATCTATGATCAACATGTTTATGACCAATGCCATGCCTGACGGAGCAATATTTGCTAATTGAGTAAGTGCTAGGATGTGTAAAATAAAACTGATAAAATTCACTACTGTAGGCATTATCGTGTTTAACGGAGCAGCTGTTTTGTCCCGGGATCTGGCTTATGGTTAGCCTTATCCTTTTCAATTGTAGCCAACTTCGCACAGATGTTTTTATCCCACTACTCTTCTCTACTGTGCCTGATACTGTGTATTACGGTGTAAACGTTGAGGTCGCGGTGCTATGTCAATGAGCTTTTTGTGGCATTTACAGGTTCTAAAATTTAGCATTGCAATAGTTGGTGCCATGGGGGAGTGGATGCTTTCGGGTTATGGCTATCAGCCAAATGAAACCCAAACCGAACAGGCCATATTTGGTATTTTATTAATCTTTGCCATTAGCTTAGTAGCAGGGATAATTGTGTTGTTATTTCTCTATCAATTTAAATTAGTAAAAGGCTTTAAAGACTCAATATGACGCATTCTGTAATTACCAATCCTATTTTACCTGGGTTCAATCCTGATCCTAGTATTGTGCGAGTTGGCGATGACTTTTATATTGCTACTTCAACATTCGAATGGTATCCGGGTGTGCAAATTCATCATTCAAAAGATCTAAAAAATTGGCGATTGTTAACACGCCCGTTAAATCGAAAGTCTCTGCTGGATATGCGTGGAGAGCCAGATTCATGTGGCGTATGGGCGCCTTGTTTGACTCATCATGATGGGTTGTTTCATTTGATTTATACTGACGTGAAGCGTTTTGATGGTGATTATAAAGACGCTCATAACTACTTAACGACCTGTGCCACTATCGATGGAGAATGGTCTGATCCTGTTTACATGAATTCTAGTGGTTTTGACCCGTCTCTATTTCATGATGAGGATGGAAAAAAGTGGTTGGTAAACATGATTTGGGATCATCGTCATAATCAACATAGGTTTGCCGGTATTGCGCTTCAAGAATATTGTACAAGTCAAAAAAAGTTAATTGGTCAGCGTAAAAACATCTTTCAAGGTTCAACACTTGGAGTGACTGAAGCGCCACATTTATATAAACGTAATGGCTATTATTATTTGGTGACGGCTGAAGGTGGCACAGGATATAACCATGCTATGACGATTGCCCGTTCTGAACAGTTAGAAGGGCCTTATGAAGTGGATCCCCAAGGTTACCTGTTAACAGCCAAAGACAATCAACATCTGCCCTTGCAACGCTGTGGACACGGTGATTTAGTCGAAACTAAAACAGGTGAACACTATTTGGTGCATTTGTGCGGCCGACCTTTAACCGGTGAACGCCGCTGCCCCATGGGCCGAGAAACAGGATTGCAAAAAACCATTTGGACTGATGATGGTTGGTTAAGAGTAGAAGGGGCGACAGCAGACGGACTTCCTGCGTTACATATTGCCCCGCCTAATTTACCAGAGCATCCTTGGCCAAAACAAGAAGCTCGTCATGAATTTGATAGCGAAACGTTGCCGATTGATTTTCAGTGGTTGCGCACTCCGTTTCCAGAAACCTTTATGAGTTTATCTGAACGTCCTGGTTATTTGCGTTTAACGGGTAAAGAGTCGATGGGCTCCTTGTACGAGCAGGCATTGATTGCACGTAGGCAACAATCCTTTGTTTTTGACGCTACAACCAAAGTGGATTTTTCGCCGGCTAATTTTCAGCAAACAGCGGGATTGGTGTGTTACTACAATAGTCATAAATTCCATTATCTGTACATCTCGGTGGATGATGAAGGGCAGCGATTTATAGATGTGATGAGCTGCTTGGGTAATGCACAACTGAGTTTGTCATTTCCATTGCGCGAAGGACATACTGAAGGCTTGTTCACTGACCCAAGGTTTATTCTGCCTACTGAGGGTGAGGTATATTTGCGCGCCAAAGTCGACCACCATGTGTTGAAATTTGAATGGTCACTCGATGCAGATCTCTGGAAAACATTACCTTATCGCTTCGACTACAGTGTTATTTCTGATGAAGCTGGCAAGGGCGAAGGGGCAAGTTTCACTGGGGCTTTTGTAGGTATGGCTTGCCATGATACGTCAGGACAAAATTGCGTAGCTGATTTTGACTTTTTCGAATATATCGAAGGACCGAGTTAATCAAACAGACTACCTTCGTAATACTTAGAAATAAATGTACGAGCATATTAAAGTTTGAAACTCAGCCTTACCTAATAAACTGACAGGCGGGTTTGAGCGATCAGCGGTCGTAGCCCAAGCTGAATATATTGATCACTTTTTTGATATTTGTTGATGCTATCGGTCGGAATCCTAATGGCAGGTGATCCGACAAAGCAGACATACGAACGAAGAATTATATTACTGTATTTTGCTGCTCAAACCCTTCAACATCAACTTCTTCTATCCGTCGGCCACGTGCGCAGGCTGTGTAAAAACTATTTTCAGCCCATTATTTGAACAAAAATAGATGTAAATATGTGTCTTACATTAAAATCTGACCAAGTTTCAAAACTAAGGAAACTTACATTTTACGTAGCATTGCGTAATTAATTGGGTTGTTGAAGTTTTTACACAACCTGAGCCAATTGCAGACGTTCGTGGTCATAGCGATTCAGGAGCAAGAAGCCTAAGTTTTAGCAAATTAGGATGATGTCTCTGCAACTGATGTAAGGCACTTTTTAGTTGGTAGGGCACCTTATTGTAAGTCGTTATTCCCAACCTTTTTTCCGATACCCCAGAGCGGGACTCTCTTCACAATAAGCAACGGCACAGCCTTTCGAATTTACTTCTATCCTGTGCGTTGCTCATCATGACACCTGCATGGAGACTGAAGCCTGCCACTTTTGCTGCACAGCCTGACGCAAGCCCTTGCTCTGCCATAGGTGCAATGGTTTGCAAGGTAAAGACCTTTCGTCATTGCCGTCCCCATTCCTTTCCACCCATTTCTACCAACCGAGACGCGGCTCGTCGAAAGGAAAAGGCGAGATCATTGGCGGCCGATAATTGTGCCAGTGACACGCCAATTCGACCCGTCGCCGACCACTCCAAATATTCCCCCTCTTTGGTGCGAATCATGGTCGTCGCAAAGGAACTCGAGCTTCCCCCCTTCTCACTGACAAACAATTCTTCATCTCCATCACTGCTTTCGACTTGCGCTTCAAAATCGACAAACAATTCGTCGAGCGGGACTTGTGCCGCCAGCACCAAGCGGGTGCGAGATTCATAACACGCGTCAATGAGGGTCACGAATCGTCGCGCTTCGTTGAGGTGATTGGCGTCCAGTTGGGGGACGCAGTCTATGATGAGGACCGGAAATCGGCAGCAGAGGGAAATATAATCGGCCGCCCCGAGCGGTTGGTAGCACAAATCGGAAAAGTCAAACCAGGCACACCGGTCATTCAATCGGGCGACCTGGACGGTGCGACCAAAGAGGACGGGAATGATCTCGGCCTCAGTTCCGGATGCAGTGCCACCAAATATTTCTTCCAACTGCGCCTGCATGTTGTTATTAATATTATTATCGCCGTGAACATCCTTGTTTGACCAAAAATAGGATTGACCACCCGCTCGAGTTTCGAGTCGATAATCCTTGCGGGAATCCTCCATGGAAATAATGTCGGACGTGTGTTTCAATATGTCGATGAATGGCAAAAAGAGGGATCGGTTAATGCCTCCCTCATACAAGGCATCGGGGGGTCGATTCGAGGTGGCCACCACCACGACATTCCAATCCAATAATAATAGTAAAAACAGTCGCTTCAAAATCATGGCATCGGTAATGTCTGTCACTTGAAATTCATCAAAACAGAGGAGTTGGGCTTCTTGTGCCAATTGTTGCGCAATGATGGGAATCGCATCACCTCGTGGGTGCTTCTGTTTGTAGGCAAAGATTCGATGATGGACGTCTAGCATGAATTCATGAAAGTGGACGCGGCGTTTGGTAATCTTTGCGTGTTTGTGGCTGTGGCTGTCATTATTACAGCAAGAATCATCATCATCATCATCATCATCATCAGGAGCAGTAACCGACGCGTAAAAGAGATCCATTAGAAAGCTCTTGCCGACCCCGACCGGTCCATGAATGTACATGCCTCGCGGTGGTGGACCAAAAGACCACAAATGGAACTTCTTTCGAAGAAAGGACTGGGCGGATGCCAGGGATCGCGCCAGTAACAGTGGACTGCTGCTTGTACAGCTGCTCTCTGTCGGATCGTCGGTGCGTGCGGGTACTGGTGGGAGCGAGGCAAGAGACTCGTGCAGGGCATCGAATTTTGCCGCCAGAGCGACTTGCGCGTCATCTCGTCGCACCTCCCCCGCGTCCACCTTGAGTTCATAAGCCGCTGCCACGGGGCCTGTCGAGAAGCACCGCCGAGCGACGCGATGTTGTGCTATCTTCGTCTTCATCATCATCATCGTCTTCATCATGGAGCTGATGAGTTTATCAACATGATGGTATGGTACACTAGATTTCTGTATGGGTATCAAATGGATTTGTATTAGAGACTCAAGTTTCGGAGTTCAACTTGAACGCCAAATTCAGCATAACTAACTGAATAATATAAATAAAAACAGCCTTATTATGGTGAAATGTTTGTTATCTAGACAAAACACGAAACCACTCAAGGGCTGAGTATAGGTAAAATAAAACGTCATTTTTCCTAAAATCAAAATACATGGTGCCTTATATTTTCCATATTGACATCTATTTTATATTCTTAAGGGAGTGAAATTCGGCTATTTTTCGTCTATTAATTAACTATTTCCACGTAATTCAGAATTCAAGACAAGCGCCTCCCGCTGTTGTGCAAACCAGCTCTGAATATTGCTTATGATGATGAACGGCTTTTATTCAAACAGGCTTATCTGAGGCGGTGCTCTACTTTGTGGGGGCAATAATTCGACGACTTCGTCATTCTTTGTATTCAGGTGACTAAGTATCTTTTGGATCACCAATGGATGTGCATTAGGCACATCCCTGTGCCTAACCCTTGCGGGCAGCATGCGCTGTGCAAATCGGCTTTCCTGCCGATTTGTCAATGCTCGCTATAACCTTAACAGCACCTCCGCATTGCTCACACGTTTCAATGTCGATGTTAAAAACCCGTTTAAGTCTTTGTGCCCAGGTCATCGATTGGTGCTTTTGTGCCCGTGTTTTTTCCTGCCCTGTCTGCAAGGCTTGTTTAGTCTTATTTCGTAATGCGGGTGTTATTGTCACGCGGTGCCGACTGTTTGGTGGTGGGCCACCCCGCGAGGGCCGCCCCGCGAGGGCCGCCCCGCACAAACACACCATGAAAACGCGTCAGATTAACTCTGGGTTTGGGTACCAGTGCCGCTAAACGGGCAATAAAATCCAGCGGTTCAAAGATGACATGACTGCGCCGGTCACCGGTGGTGCCGTCATGGTAGGGTGTTTTTAGTTGGTAACGAACCTTACCATAAGTCGTTATTGCCAACCGTTTTTCTGATACCCCAGAGCGGGACTCTCTTCACAATAAGCAACGGCACAGCCTTTCGAGTTTACCCCTATCCTGTGCGTTGCTCATGACACCTGCATGGAGGCTGAAGCCTGCCACATTTGCGGCACAGCCTGACGCAAGCCCCTGCTCTGCCATAGGTGCAATGGTTTGCAAGGTAAAGACCTTTCGTCCTTGCTGTTTGCCTGTAGCGATGCGATAAGTAATGGAATACCCGTGAATTTGCAACATCGGATCGTCTTCCAACCCATCCAAAGCCAGGTAGTCATTGTCATCATCCCTCACTAATAAGCCCTCGCGCTCAAGAAAACCCGCCACACGCTGGCTAATGCGGTGAGTAAGACTATTCAGTTCACTTTTTGTCGGGGCTTTTATCGGGTGACCAATTCATTGGGAATGAATTAGGACAACCAAAGGTTGCCCGTAGGGTGAGAAATAGGGATGTTTCTCATCAAAACGCGTTTTGCCATAGTTATCTTCGGCATATACGCCATCGAGGTAGAGCATATGAAAATGGATATTTAAATTCAGCGCTGAGCCAAATCGTTGGATCAGTGTGACCGCACCCGTTTGTGCCGTCTGTTTGTTGTAGCCTGCTTTTTTAGTGATATGTGTGGCAAGTGTGCGATAGACAATACCCAGTACTTTTCCCATGATGCGAGGATAGCTGGCAAACAAAAATCTAAGTTGAAAAGGGAAGCTCAATACCCATTGCCTAATGGGCTCATGGGGCAACACATCATCAACCAGCAAGGCGGCGCTTTCTGCCATTCACCGCGCACCACAGCTGGGTCTGGCAGACCACGACTAAAACCCTCTGCGTGATGACGTGCAGGATGCACAAATGCCGCGGGCGCATGGATGCTCAGGAGCGGCCAACTGAATGCGACCAGGTGCTCATGGTGACAATCTTCACAACGTACTCGCAAAAAACCATATTCCAAACGACCGCACTTGAGGTACGCTTCAAATTCTGACCGCACATACTTAGCGGTGGATAAAAATAAAATTAATAACAATACATTTGTCAGACATACCCTTAAGCAAGACAGCAATGACTTCGCCTTTAGTTCTGCCTGGAACTATTCGGGCCATGGAGAAAAACAGTCACTGAAACTAAGCATAGAAAAAACCACTCAGGATGTGTCTCAATCCTGGCAAGATGAGCATCCGATGGTTGCGTTCGGTTTTGAGCAATTAATAGCCCTGCTAAAACCCTATTTTGAGGTCCATGTATTTGAGCATGATTATAACAAAATAGTCCCCTGGGACAGGCAATCAGGCAATGCAATATTTGTTTGTGTGAAAATTTAAACATGTCAATTTTCCAAAGTTTTGTTAAGCGTCTTTCTTGACATTTTGTTACTGGTGTCCAGAAGTAGCACTATTTAGAATGCCTTTTTTGTATCGCTTTTCAGGATGAAATGGGCCAGCTAGGTTTCTGCCAGCCGTAGCAAAAAGGTTAAATGATTCTATTCTTCATAGTTTTGATGTACTCTGATTTTTCACCATTTTTTCACCATTTTTTCACCATTTTTTCACCATTTTTTACACCAATTTATATGCGAGTTGATAATGGCACACTACGATGCACGCGATTTAAACCTAAATGTGGATAGCCAAAAAATAAAGGAATTGAATAAAACCAAACCTTATAAACATGGGCTCGCAATAGCGTTTAATTGGTTAGTGATCATATCTTGTATTTATTTATGTGATTTATTTTTTAACCCGCTCACATATATCATAGCCATCATAATCATTGGCGCCAGGATGCATGCCTTGGCAATTTTAATGCACGACGCGACTCATTTTCGGTTTCTGAGAAACAGAAAGCTAAATGATTTAATAACCAATGTAACGTCAATGTATCCTCTTTTTACCTCGATTGAAAAATACCGTGCGAATCATCTTCCTCATCATAAATATTTGAATACCGACGATGATCCTGATTGGTCTGCAAAATTAAGTAAAAAAGAATTTAAATTCCCCAAAAGCAAAAAAGAATTCATTATCACTATTTTATTATATTTCACTATATATCAAGGTGTTAAAGACGTAGTTTGGATACTTAAAAGAATAAAAACGAACGAAACCAATCAAAGTAAAAAAGCCAAAAAAGTTGAAAGTAAAATTCCTTCGTTGGCATTTATTGTTTTGCTGTTTGGTGTAATAACCCTGTTCGGTTTATGGAAATATTATTTATTATTTTGGCTTGTGCCCTTTTTATCTACCCTGCTCATGTTCCAATACATTCGCAGTGTATCTGAGCATTTTGGTGATTTAGAATATGACCATTTGCTGTCCGGCACTCGAACGGTAAAAGTAAATTTTTTAGAGGCTTTTATCTTTGCTCCTCACAATGTCAGTTATCATATTGAACATCATATGTATTCAACAGTTCCTTTTTATAACTTACTGAAACTTCATGACTTATTAATGCAAGATGACGAATTTCGACAAAAGGCCCATATTACCCATGGTTATCTGACTGGGCTATTGAATGATCTTGGTAAACTTGATAGCGATGACGGTGGTGACCATGTTGAAACTTAAGTGTTCATCGCCAAATTGGCAAGACAGCGAAGATAACAAATCGATGCCATGAGTTGATTTGCATTTCTGTTGTCATGAGTGTTCAGTTAACTATCGACTGAAGGCCAACGCCCTCGGATAGTCAGTAAAAAAAGCTGCGATCACAGCGCCTTTTCCATCCTGATCACAACATTGTTGGCGCCATTGGTGGCGATAGCGGTGTCTCGATCAACTTCTTTGTAGCCTTGAGCAAGGTAGAAAGGTTCGCCCGGCAAGGTGGCACCAAGTTCAATTGTTTTAAACCCGCCATTGCGAGCCGACGCTTCACTTAATTCGAGCAAATAGCTGCCGACTCCACAACGGATCCAAGCTGGGTGAGTGTACATTGCGCGAATTCGGGCCGCATCAATGTTGGGATCGCTAAAATTGTCGTCTCGCCCATGGGAGTGATCACCGCCATATAGTGTTCGGCGTTTTCCCCAACCACCACAACCGACCATGACGCTTTGTCCACCTTGGGCAATCTCAACAACGAAATAAGTCTTGTCCTCGATCAAAGTCCTGTCTACGCCCATGGTTTCCCGGGCAGCTTCAATTTCAGCTGGAGTAAGAAAGGGCTTCATATTCTCAATGATCGAGGCCTGCATCAATTCGGCTATCTTGGGGATATCTGCGAGTGTGGCTAATCGATGAGTTAAATTAAGCATAAAGTATTCTCTTCATTTAAATTCCGACAATTTCTTTCAGGACCAAGGGCGTTGCAATCGATAACTCGGTTATTTGAGCCCAGCTTTTTACATCCATGAGAGTTGACTAGATTCAACCTGATACAAACACTTATCCACCAACAAGTACGCGACTTGTTGATCGATTAGCGGAATTAACATGCTGCCTGACGCTAGGATCAGCTGCACCGACGCTAACTCTCGGCGTTTCATTAACACACTTTGTTTAAACTGGGTTTGTTGTATTTTGTAAGTTGGAAAGCAATAATAATCGACGCCAACAAGTCCTTTACGTATATAGACAAAGTTTTCGTCTACGGCAAATCCCCAGCGTTTCCAGCGTAATAGGACCAATAAACTAAGCACCAAGATTGCCAGCAATAGTGAAAGCGTCAGCACTGTGTTTTCTTGTTGAAATGTAAAAATGTTAACTACCAGCCAAAGTGGAAAGAAGTAGTAGGCGATATAGCGAAAAACGAAGCGCTTGCTGACGGGAGAAAATTTGATCTTACTAAGTTCATTGTCGAGAATAGGTAAAATAAAACGTCATTTTTCCTAAAATCAAAATATATGATGCCTCATATTTTCCATATTGACATCTATTTTATATTCTTAAGGGAGTGAAAGTCGGCTATTTTTCGTCTATTAATCAACTGTTTCCACGTAATTAAGAATTCAAGACAAGCGGCTCCTAAAGTTGTGCAAACCAGTTCTGAATATTACTTTTATTTAAACAGACTTATCTGAGGCCAAGTTTGATTAATCGTATGATGATTCTTCGCTCAATATAGTCTGATAGTTCGAATTTTCTAACGTCAGCTTTAGGTCGATTTAAGCCTTTTCTAGACTAGAACCTTATGTCCCCTTTTGGTTGTGAGTTCAATCGGTCAATGCAACGCTATACTTAGATAAAGTGGAGGCGTTGCTATGACAAGAAGAAAAAAGATTTACTACAATGCACAACAAAGAACATTAATATGCTCGTACAGTAAAAACAGAAACGCTTTGCTTTATTGAAACGACTAAAAAACGCCTGATGTATTGCATCAGGCGTTTTTTGGGTTCAAAGACTTATTGTTGCTAGTGCTTAAACGTATAAAATGCGATTAACTTTGTTTTCTAATAATTCTTGTTGGCCACTTTCGTGTTGTGGATTGAGTTCATTATCAACAGCATAAGCAGCTAATGACTCTAAACTATGCTCACCTTTTGAAATAGCTTTGCCTAAATCACCGTCCCAGTTTCTGTAACGATTAGCAACAGCATCGCCTAGGAAATCATTTTCAATCATAGCGGCTGCTTTTTTCAGTGCTAACGCTAAGTTATCCATACCGCCAATGTGTCCGTGGAACAAATCAGCGGGGTCTGAAGACTGACGACGTAACTTTGTATCAAACATGAAACCGCCAGTTTTAAAACCACCGGCTTTCAAAATGTCGGCCATAATAAGTGTTAATTCAGGTACATCGATTGGGAATTGATCTGTATCCCAACCATTTTGCGCATCACCACGGTTTGCATCAATTGAACCAAATAAACCAAGTGAAATGGCCGTGGCAATTTCATGTTGAAAAGAATGGCCAGCTAGTGTTGCGTGGTTACCTTCAATGTTAACTTTAATTTCGTCTTCTAAACCAAACTGTTTTAAGAAACCATACACAGTCGCAGTATCGTAGTCGTACTGGTGTTTAGTTGGCTCTTGAGGTTTAGGTTCAATTAACAAGGCACCCTTAAAACCGATTTTGTGTTTATGCTCTACTACCATTTGCATAAAGCGACCCATTTGCTCACGCTCTTGGCGTAGGTCTGTATTAAGAAGTGATTCGTAACCTTCACGGCCTCCCCACAATACGTAGTTTGCACCGCCTAAACGTTTGGTTGCTTTCATAGCATTAAATACTTGAGTTGCCGCGTAGGTGAACACTTCTGGATTCGGGTTGGTTGATGCACCAGCTGCGTAACGTGGGTGACTAAACGCGTTGGCTGTTCCCCATAATAACTTCATGCCAGTCTCTTCTTGTTTTTGTTCAAGTACATCTGTCATTTGAGTAAAGTTATTCACGTATTCTTTTATGCTGTTTCCTTCAGGCGCCACATCGATATCATGAAAGCTGTAATATGGAGTGCCTAGTTTTGCAAAGAATTCAAAAGCCACATCTGCTTTTTGTTTTGCACGTTCCATTGCATCACCAGGCTGCAACCATGGGCGACCAAAAGTGCCTTGACCAAATACGTCAGCGCCATCCCAGCAGAAGTTATGCCAGTAACACGCACCAAAACGTAAGTGTTCAGCCATCGTTTTACCAAGCACTACTTCACTTGCATTGTAGTGATGAAAGGCTAAAGGGTTGTCTGAATTCGTGCCTTCAAATTTAATCCTGGGTATTGAATCAAAATAAGTAGTCATAAAATTTCCTTGTTAAAAAGTGTGCGTAATTGAGAATAAGCTTGTTTGTAAACCGTTCGTCGTTGCTCAAAAATTGATTGGATTGAATTGTTTGGAGTGTGGACTTGCACTGCTTCTGGTTGCGGACAAATCTGCTCAACAGATAAGTCTGGCTGCATCGCCAAATGGGCGAGGCGAGCAGCTCCAAGAGCTGGGCCGACTTCACCCCCTTTCCTAAAGGTGATATTGGTATTCAACACATCTGCCATAAGCTGTCGCCAATAGGCACTTTGTGCGCCGCCGCCAATAACGGTTATCTCTGAAGCTTTGGTACCTGATTGATGCAGCGCATCCACGCCGTCTGCAAAAGCAAAACACACGCCTTCGAGCACTGCATGCAACATATCGAGCTTGTTTGTGTCGTGGGTTAACCCAATAAAAGCACCTTGGGCAAGAGGATCGTTGTGGGGGGTGCGCTCGCCACTCAAATATGGCAAAAAGTATGGCGTGTTCTTCTGATTGACTGGGGTGTTTTCAAGCTGCTTGAGTAATGCTCCAATATCTTCACCTACCACTTGTTTAGCAAACCAGTCTAAACAGCTTGCAGCACTTAACATCACCGACATTAAGTGCCAACGATTAGGTAAGGCATGGCAAAAACTGTGTACTGCTAGTTCGGCATGTTGGCTAAAATGGTCAGCAACCACAAAATACACACCTGATGTACCTAGGGAAATCATACCTTGTCCAGGTTTGACTAGGCCTACACCTATCGCACCTGCAGCATTGTCTCCCGCCCCCGCTACCACTGGCACTTCTAGCAATCCCCAACGACTGGCTAAGTCAGACTGTAAAGTGCCAGTTATTTGATTGCCTTCAAAAAGCTTCGGCATGTGCGCCAAGGTAAGGCCACATGCCTCAAGCAAATTTGTATTCCATTCGCGCTTTTGTGTATTTAACCAAAGCGTGCCTGCCGCATCTGACATATCGCCAGCGAAGTCACCCGTTAATAACCATCTTAGGTAATCTTTGGGTAGCAGTACTTTGTCTATACGTGCGAAATTGTCGGCTTCATGATGTTTCACCCACAATAATTTAGGAGCAGTAAATCCTGGCATCATAATATTGCCGGTAGTTTGGCGACTATCTGTTACAGCTCGTTCAAGCTCTTCACATTCTTTGGCACTGCGACCATCGTTCCAGAGTATGGCTGGGCGAATAATCTCTCCAGCTTTGTCGAGTAATGTGGCACCGTGCATTTGCCCCGATAATCCTATCGCCTTGACTTGAGAAAGATACTGACGACTAGATAAAGCGTCCATCACCTTACAAAAGGCTAACCACCAGTCAGTGGGGTTTTGTTCAGACCATAATGGTTGCGGTCGAGACACAGCCAACTCTGCCGATTCTGAATCAACGATCTGTCCTTCAGTATTAGTAATAATGACCTTAATCCCAGACGTGCCTAAATCAACACCTAAATACATCACACTATCCACGTTATTTTTGTTTAAAGCATAGTGACCCAGAGTTCAAAAATGCTCAATTACGAAATTACGACATTACATAATTAAATTCTGTAATTTGTTATTTTATTAGTAAGGTGTTTTTGATTATTCTACTGTCGACTTATTAGTCAGGCACAAGAGGCATCAAGTAGTGAACCACCGATCCCTACTATGTTAAGACGTGTGCGATACCAAGTCCAAACTTCACATATATATCAACGATCAACGTAATCTCATGTAATACGTGGCCTTTAGGCGTTATCGTCAAATCTGAACATGAGACAGTTGAGGGTTAAATGAACGCATACTGTTAAATTTGGGCACACATTTTTAACGTTTCCTAAATGAGCCCTATGATCGGTGTTGACAAGTTTATGAGCTACTTATCTACCAAACTGATATAAAATGAGGTACGGGAAATAAGATGATCTAAATCGTAAGCTCAGGCTCAACTATTTCTATCATGTCATGGGGTGGTTAATAATCTATTTTGGCTTGGTCGCCATTCCATTAAAGCGAGTAATTATAGAGTTCTCTGAGACAGAGTGTTCGTTGAGTGGGGCAGGGCGAGTTGTGTCCAAAATTTGGCATAGGTAGTTAAATTGCCAATCTATTCATCCGAACTCGGTAACTTGACAGTCCCCCCGCACTTTCAATAGCGCTTACTGTGAACTGCTACATCATGACAAGGATATTTATACTTGGAAAGTACGTCGGTTTATTAAGCGCTTACGAATGTATGTGCCATATTGATTCTTAGGTACAACTGATTACCTGCATTTATATCAGCTATCTAAAATTTTTATCGTTTTATGATGGCGCTAATAAACCCACACACGCTAAATTTGCAGCCTCAACGATTGGCTTGATATAAGAGCATAAAAATTTAAAGTGCCAGTTGAATCATTATCACTAAGAAAAAAATAATACTCAGTCCTTGCCAGAACATAACAGGATCACGTTCAATCAACGGGCGACGATTTCGCGACAAATAGGCTTTATTAGGGTGGTGTAAATCATAAATAAATTCAGATAATTCCCCATGACGCTTTAAAGGGTCAATGTGTAATGCTCGTCGAAGAGCATCATCTATCCAAATAGGAAATTCGCTATCGTCGTTTATTAGGCTCCTATAGCTTAAACGACGCTGTGCCGACATATTTTTGGCTTGCGCTATTTCAACACCATAAGGAAAGCGACCGGATAACATCTGATATGTGATCACCGCTAATGAATATATATCAGAGCGTTCACTGCCAACGTGTCCCAAAAAATATTCTGGGGCTGAATATCGCATTGTGCCTCGCAAGGTATCTGCGCTAATAGCAGACGTAACCCCAGCAATATAGGTTGATCCAAAATCTATAATTTTGACCGTATTGCTTCGGTCTATCATGATGTTATTGGGACGTAGGTCTTGATGGATCATTTCTTGTCGATGAAAGGTCTGTAAGCCTTTCGCTATCTGTCCAATAATAGCTCGCACTTGATTTAGGCTTGGCTTTGGATTGTCGATCATCCATTGATTCAGTGAGACCCCT
>Ga0209199_1000317_pt1 | contig 72310 bp, 74 predicted proteins | sample COGITO_mtgs_1105_7_FD_184805 | JGI IMG/M metagenome (GOLD analysis project Ga0209199, IMG submission 184805) | Pelagic marine microbial communities from North Sea - COGITO_mtgs_110523 (SPAdes) (version 2) | ecosystem: Environmental > Aquatic > Marine > Epipelagic ... | reverse complement strand
TGGAGCAGAGGGGAGTAAAATCGAACTATTTTAAATCACACAGACATCACGCATTAAACTAATAATCACTTGGCTGACATACAATAAGTTATGAGTTTTACATCACTACCTTTTGTTTAGTATGGCTTGACTAGAGAGAGGGGTTAATCAATATCTGAGCTTATTCCCTTTTTTATCAAGTAGGTCAAATTCATTTGCCAACTTAATTAAGTTTGGATTTTTTTTAGCCAGTGCATGAAACTTGATTTCCTCCGCTGTATAATCTACAACCCCAATGTAATCAGCAATATCATCTCCACTCTCAACATCCTCCCGCTCCAAAATTCTAGAAACTTCAATTTTAAATCCTTGGTTATTACAATCATCTGCCACCTTATTCCACTTTTCGAAGCCCCCTTTGTCAGGAAACGCTTTGATTATTCTTCCCTTAACAGGCTCTAATAATTTAGGTTTAAAATTAGTTAATGACCCTGTGGCTAGCCACACATAATCTGGACGCTCAATACTAAAAAGTATAGCTGTTTTTTCACTCTCAACAACTGCGACTTTTTTTACCTCATCAGTTACTAAGTGTAAACCAAATAGACACTGTTCTAATTCAAAATGTGGTCTGTTAATTTCTTTGTGAACCCATGAAAACTGATTTGAACGCTTCCCCGTTTTATTATCATACTTCATTATTTTACCAGACCTAACATAGCCATGATTGTCAATTTGCCAAAAGACAACTGATCCAACAAATAACTTGGAGGTCCCTATTCTGTATTTTCGTATTGTATCATTAACCATGACTTTATCATACTTACTTAAAAGAAACTGGACAAAGGGATTGATGTCGTATTGCCTCATGGATTGACTCACAAGACTAGGATCGACAAAGGAGGGTTCTTTCGGTGGAGGTGGAACATACTGAATCTCTGTTGATATAACCCCGTCTTTAGGATACAAAAAGTATTGACATTCGATCTCACGGTCACAACGACCATACTGCTCACCAGCTAGCTGATTAGTTTCATTGTCTATAAAACGAACAAACCTAATCTTATTACAAGATGGACACCTGTATTTCTTTGATGTTTCATCTAATTTATATCTATAATTTTTCATCTTCTCATCTATTTATCAGTTTAAGGGCCTATATATAGGCCCTAAACTTATGAGTTATCATTATATGTTTAATTTGAATGGTTTACGTGGCTTATCTTGAGAAATAACACCTTTTTCTTTCAATTGGACTAATAACTTATCAACCCTGTTTAACCCAACTCCCTTGCGATCTCCAAACTTAATTTTAAGTTGATTTTGAAACAGTTCTTTAAGTTTATCTCTTTTGATCTCATCATCGTCTTTAAAGCAGATCCTTAATAGATCTTTGATAATCATATCATCTACATTATCCAGTTTAAATGACTCCCTTGTGTTATTTGAAACATCATAGTCTGGGATGACACTTGGACTTCCATCCTCTATTTTGAATGCAAAAGGTTCAAACGGTTTATTTCTACAACTAAAAGGCTTTACTACTGAGATGTCAGGAAGGTTAGCATCAACCTCAATTTGAACTACCGTTTCTGCTTTATTTGAAAGCTCAGTCCCTAAGTGTCCCCTTGCTTTTTCATTAGTGGGGTTCTCATGAAGTATGGTAACAATATGAATATTAAATTCCTCTGACCATTTCAATAAGTTTGAAGCAATCTCACAGGACTCTTTTTCATCGTTAATAGATGTTATGAGATCCCTTATTCCATCAATAATAACCAGACCCAAGTTTGGAGTATTAGAAATAAGCTCTCTTGTGTATTTAAGCCGCTCTGAAGGGCTCAAAGATCTAAACTTATACATATGAAGTCTACTGGGAGATCCCTGCCCTACGAGCCTGCATATTCGTTTAGCTGCGCTTTGAACATGCCAATCTGATTGTTCGGTATCGATAAACAGAATATTTTTGTCTTTATTAGATAAAGAGCACCTGAAAACCTCTGAAAAAGTAAATTCGTTCAAGGCGCTACAAACTGCCATACTTAAAAGAAAAGACTTTCTAGATTTCGCTTTACCTTTAATCAAACTAAAGTTTCCTAAAGTGCCAAGGATTTCGAACTGTTCAGAGTTAGGTGCTTTGATCTCCCAGGCAACTTCTCTTGGTGGTAATGGTGCTGATAAATCTACTTTATGCTTAGCGATTTCGTTCTCAATAATATTATTATCAAGTTCCTGGTTAATTAATTTAATTATATCCTCCATTACTTCTCAAGTTTTATCATTGCACATTCGATTTCACTTGCCTTGTAATAGATTTTACCCCCAAGCTGATAGGCTTGAATAACACCATCCCTGGTCCAATTGTTTACACTTGAAAGACAAACGGTTAACAGTTCTGTCAACTGTCTTTTTGTAAGATATATATCTGAGAAGGGTGCTTGTTTGTATTCATTTTTTAATTCGTTCACCACTCTAGCAACAAGCTGGTCTTGGGTGGTCTCGAATACATTTGATTTAAGCATTTTGTACTTATTTAGAATTAATAAGCACCAAAGGATTGTTAGGTTTGAATTAGGTTGAACCTAACTTTTATTTCTTCTTAATAAATACATGATTATCGAGATGCTTTTGAATTTCTTTAACTTGATCGTTATCATTTAAAGCACTTTTTGACTGATCGTTATACGAATTAATAATAGGATTGATGAAGGATTGAACTGTATTGAAGTTAAAACCTGTAAATGATTTTATAGCTTTTGCGATCTTTAAAACTGAGTTTATTTCTGGATGATTGTTTAAATAATCTAAGATCCCAAGTTGGTGCAAAGCAATAATTCGCTCTTTAATTTCAAAAGAACCACTGTTGTCCTCTATTAAATCTTCATCATCTATTAATTTGTTTTTCACAATTTGATCGATTTTTACTCTGTCATTTTCTAGAAGAATAATGTTATAATTCTCCTCTCTTGCCTTTTCAGCTAGAAATTCAAAACGTTTTCTAAGTGATGCTTGGATTTTTTGCATCTTCTCGTGACTTACATACGAACGATTAAATAAGAAAACTCCATCCTTGAACTCAGATTCTATGAATGTAATTAACGTGTAGTCTTTATGCTTTGATAAATGTGATGAGAGTCTTTTATTAAATGTTTCGAGATAAAGCTCATGTGGGCAGCCATAAAAGTACTTCCCCTTTTTCACGTGTGAATCATATTCTTTTCTGAAGGTGGAATGAACTATTTTTAACCTATCGTCAAGCCATAGTCTTTCAATTTCCTCTGAATTATCTTTTATAATATGTTTTTCATCTGACCAAGAATGCTCAGACATACAAGCTGCATCTTCACGAAACAACTCTATCTCATGATCTGTTTTCTTGAATAGTGTACTCATAGTTCTATGTTTAGTTTTTTAAATTCTCTTGCAGCTTCAACAGCTGTATCCTTAGATGTCTTACCAATATAGGCCAAGAAAGTTGATTCTTTTACATGTCCTGTGATATTCATTAGCCACGGTGTTCTAATTTTTCCATAAAAGTTAGTAGCAAATGACCTCCTACCTACATGTGACGAAATCAATTCGTATTTTGGGTAGTCTCCCATAATTTTTCTTTTCCCTATTCCTGGAATAATTTTAACCACGCCTCCGTATGTTGTCTCATCAATTCCAGCAAGCTTAACAACCTCTTTTACGTAATCATTATACTTTTGATCAGAAAGTTGCCTTGGAAAACCACCATCATATCGTTTCATAATCTTCACAACCTCATTTAAAACAGGAATCGTTACACTTTTCTTTCCCTTTTCTTGAAGTATATCCATAACACTAAACTCATCTTGATGTCGTATGTTGTCAATACTAAAGTTCATAAAGTCAGAAATTCTTTGGCCGGTAAAACAACTAATTAAAAGCCAATCTCTAACGTTTGTAAGGCGATCATTAAGTAGATCCTCGTCAATACTGTTAATTAACTTTAACTCATCCATTGATAAGTAGACAATGGGCATCTTCTTTGATTTCAATTTAATAAGTTTATACTTATGGCTTAATTGTATGCCATGGTAAGAGTGGGCGTAGTTGCACATGGTTTTTATTGCACTAAAATATTTTGATATTGTACTTAATGAATACTCTTTTTCAAGACCGTATTCTTCAAAATCTCTATGAAAATCAACGTCAATTTCAGAAAGAGTTGTGTTATGATTATAAAATTCACTCTCACTTATAAAACGCTTTGTAAACTCATAACAAGTAATATATCTGGTATGGGTTGTTTTTGTGATATTGTTTTTAATTAATTTCAGGTAATTCTCAAAGTATTCTAAGATGTTATTAGAAAGAACATCTTCATTAACCTTGCCGTAGTATGAATCGAGTTGACCTTGGAGCCATAATTTATCTACCGTGTTTGGGTTAGAATTATTATAAGCTGTTAGAACATGACGTTCAATGTCCATAGTATCTTTGTCAAACTCAATTTTTTTGTTTTTTAATCTTGCGTCTTTAATCCGTCTTGAATTCTGAAGAAGTTTCCAGTCCTGTTTACTGCATGTAATTTGAGTTTTAGATTCCAAGACAGAATCCTTTAAACCATTGCGGAACAATAATCGAAGAGTGACTGGACCAATATCCCTAGTTGAGCGGTATAAAAATTTCACTGTAGCCATTTTTGTACGGTATTTGTACGGTAAACTTACATTTATTTACATAATTCTGGCTATAGTTATATATATTTATTTTACCTTTAACCTGTTAAGGTGTGTAAAATGATATAATTTGATTTAAATAAATACACCTATTGTACTCCCACCTTGAGTACTTCATGGGAGACATCTGAAAAGGTGTCTCCTTTTTTATTTTTATTTAACTCTAAATCACTGATTACCATGAAAATAAGGTTAACACTTGGGTTTAATTTTGGAGTTCGATAATCTTCCTTCTCAAATTCAAGTTTATCATTGAAAATCGAACTCATGAATTTTTGCAAAGTAACCTCGTCACTAAATCCAATAATCTTGTTCATATTTATCATCAATTCCACTGAAAATTCAATATAATCTCTAAGGTCATTTTCATAATCCTCTAGATTGGACAACTCAACATTTAATTCGTTAATTTTATTTACATACTCCGTATTTTTTTTGTCATAAATGATGTCATTTACTGTACCACTGATTAATTTATCTAAAAGTATGTCTTGATTTGTTTTTATTTTTTGAATATCATTTTCAATCATCTTAATTTGATTAAATCTCTCTGTCTCTAATTCAGAAAATTGCTTTTTTAATATTTCAACAAATAATCTTTTAACCTCTGGCCTTATATCAAATTGTTTTAAATAATCTTCAAATTTACTATTTGCTAGTTCTGCCCTAAATCGCTCGTTACAACTTCTTGTACTACTACAATGATAGTAATAATGCTTTTTGCCTGTTTTACTAGTTGAGGCACTCCCTGTAAGATTACCTCCACATTTAGAGCATCTTAAATGTCCTCTTAGGAATAATTTTTTATTAAATGATTTTGGTTTTTGCTTTTGTGCTGATCTAACTTTGAATAATTCTTGAATCTTATTGAAAGTAATGATGTCTGTAATAGGTTCATGCAGCCCCTCTACTGTTTGCTTTGGTTCGTCCTGTGATGCTTTTATATCTATAAATCCAGCATAAACTTCATGTTTCAATATTCTACTCAATGAACTTTTAGTGAGTTTTAAAGATTTAAAACTTGTCATTTTTAGAATTTCACTTTGAGTGTAATTTCCAGAAGAATACATTTCAAATAATCTTTTTAATAACTGACCTTTATCAGGATCTACTTTCATCAAGGACTTTCCCAAGCAATCTTTCCCAGGTATATAACCAAAAGGCGGTTTAGAGCACCACCTACCTGATTTTAATACTTCTCTCATTGCTTTTTTTATCCTAATCCCTTTCATCTTATTGTCGACTTCAGGCATTCCTAAATACATTAATTGAATAAATTTTTGAGTAGGATCTTGGTAATCTATCCAATTATTTATAGAATTTACTTCAATGTTAATTTTTGAGAAAGTGTCTATGGTATTCAAAGCCTCAAGAGTATTTCTTGAAAATCGATCCCAGTTTACCACTAAAAGAAGATCTATATCTTTATAATTTGCTTTTGCATATTCATTGAGTTTGCTCCATTCAGGTCTATTAAAATTTTTTGCAGAATAATCCTCTTCAAACTCTTTTAAATTGTGTATTTGGTTGTTTTGACAGAACTTTATTAATTGATTTTGCTGAGAATGTAAACTATTCCCTGATTTCTTTTGTTCTGTAGTACTAACCCTTCGGTATAGAATTGCTCTTTTCCCTTTTAGATTCCTCATTCCAATGTTTATATAATAGTTGACTAAATTTAGTAAGACTTTTTGAAATTTCTCTAGCCTGTTCAGCAGAATAAGTTTCTTCGCCTGAGTTTAGAATCTCAAGTATCTTGGAATTACTTAATGTATGTGTTTTGATTTTCCGCATTGTAAACTATTGACCTGATTGCTCAGAAAATATTGTATAGTTTACATTAAGGCAGTTTGTAATATAATAAGTAATAAATTACTGCTTAGGCAAATTTATATAGTTTTTATATAATTAAAACCATGTTTGATTCAGAAGTTCTCCACATTATTATTGTGAATAAGTCTAAAAAAATCGATATAGTTATTTGAATGGTGCTAGTCCTGTGTGAACTATTACAGGAAACAAAAGAAACATAAAAAGGATATATTTATCATTCCTTTTTTGCTTTCTCAGTTAATATTTTATCAATGTATCTTTCTAATCCTTTTTCGTTTTGTAAACCGTCTTTGGATTGATATGCTTTAATTTTAGATACTAATTTGGCGTCTAACTCAAATATAGATAAAATCATTGATAGTATGTCGTTAGTGACTTGTTTGCCATTGTAAGGTTGCTTACTTATGACATCCGTATCGTATATCTTTTTAAGTGGTTCTTCTCTTACTCGTATTAACTTAAACCCTTCTTCAAAAAGCATTTCAGATTTGATCTTATCTATATCTCGCTTGTCTTTATGCCAATAAGCACCATCAAATTCAACACATAAATTAAGTTTTGGAATGAATATGTCGATTGCTCTTAACTTGCCACCTAAACTTGTCTTGAGTCCTTTAGGGTCGATGTTTTTAAACAGTTTCATCAACTCAAATGTAATAGTAAGTTCTTGTTTAGATTGTGGTGTAAGTGTACAAAATGGACAATTTGTTCCCATTGATCTACTATTTGAGGAGGTTCTCCATTCGTGGTCATCTGCCTTATTACATTTCCACCAAATTTTTTTGCCAGAACCTTTAGTTACATCATATGGTGTCAAATCTCCGTTCTTTGTAGGATGCCATTGTTTAGCAATTTCAGGATGAGTAGTTGCTAAACAGTTTGATTTAACAACTGTACGATTAGAGCAAACACCACAGCCAGCATCATAATATACCCTAGTTGATACTTCTGTTCTCCACTCGTGATCTTCGCCCTTGTCGCATTTCCACCATACTTTGCCATATCCCAAAGTTATATCATTAGGAGTTAAGTCTCCATTTTTAGTGGAATGCCATTGTTTAGCAATTTCAGGATGAGTAGTTGCTAAACAGTTTGATTTAACAACTTTATGACCAGAGCAAACATTACAGCCTCCACCAATAATTGATTTCCATTCGTGGTCATCTGCCTTATTACATTTCCACCAAAATTTTTTACCAGAACCTTTAGTTACATCATATGGTGTCAAATCTCCGTTCTTTGTAGGATGCCATTGTTTAGCAATTTCAGGATGAGTAGTTGCTAAACAGTTTGATTTAACAACTTTATGACCTGAACAGACTGCACAACCTGCCCTATGAGCAACGCCGGCAAACCATTCGTGGTCATCTCCCTCATCACACTTCCACCATACTTTTTTTGCTGAACCAAAAGTTACATCATATGGTGTCAAATCTCCGTTCTTTGTAGGATGCCATTGTTTAGCAATTTCAGGATGAGTAGTTGCCAAAGAGTTTGATTTAACAACTTTATGACCAGAGCACATAGGGCAATTAGAACCACCTACCCTGTTTCTTACAGCAACTAACCATTCGTGATCATCTGCTTTTTCACATTTCCACCATATATTTTTTGATGTCCTTGAAAACACATCATATGGTGTCAAATCTCCGTTATTTGTAGGATGCCATTGTTTAGCAATTTCAGGATGAGTAGTTGCTAAACAGTTTGATTTAACAATAACTCTTCCTCGACAAATTGGACAGCCATTTCCACTAGACCTAGTTGATACTGCTGTTCTCCATTCGTGATCATCGCCCTTTTCGCATTTCCACCATACTTTTTTATTTGAATTTTCTGTTATGTCAAATGGAGTAAGATCCCCATTTTTAGTAGGATGCCATTGTTTAGCAATATTTGGATTTATTGTGGCAAGACAATTCGATAAGACAGTCTTATGACCAGAGCAGACAGGACAATTATTTCCAAGTGACCGATCTTTAATTCTGCTTTCCCATTGGTGATCATCGCCCATTTCGCATTTCCACCATACTTTTTTTTCTGAATACTTTGAAATATTATAAGGAGTAAGATCCCCATTTTTAGTAGGATGCCATTGTTTAGCAATATTTGGATTTATTGTGGCAAGACAATTCGATAAGACAGTCTTATGACCAGAGCAGACAGGACACCTACGACCATTTGCTCTTTTAGCAATAACTGCATCCCATTCGTGATCGTCTCCCTTTTCACATTTCCACCAAACTTTTTTATTACTTCCAGGTGTTACATTGTTAGGCGTTAAATCTCCGTTCTTTGTAGGATGCCATTGTTTGGCAACTTCAGGATGAGTTTCGGCAAGTGATTTTTTGTTTTTTGACATTATTCACAATTCCCATTTAAAGAATCTAATGATAATTGATTTTCAGCACAACCTCCCAAGGCCTTTGCCTTTGTCAAATCTGCACAATATTTTGATTTACTATTATTTTCATGCCAATCTGGGAATTCTGTTCTGGATAGGGCTCTATATAAGTACGTACAGCCATTTTTTGAACCTAGTAGGATTGAACGATTTAAATCTTCCATTGCACCATAATAATCCCCTTTATAGTAATTTAACTCCCCTTTTATAGAATATGCCTCCGAGGATTCAGGATTAAATCTAATAGCCTTTAAAACTTCTAAATAAGCCATTTCCTTATAGCCATCGGTTGTATGGTGTTTTTTGAGTTCTTTGGCATTCTCTAAATGCTCATCAAATGACCTTAAATCTTTCCAGTATTTCTCATAACTACTTTGTGAGTAAACAAATGAGGATAAAATAAAAAATAAAAATAAAGGAAGATTTCTCATAAAAGTTTAATTTTGTAAAGCATCAAGAACGCTAAAGCGTACCAACCGACTATTTCGATGCACGGTGGTTTAGAATGCGGGAACTCTCCAAAATAATCGAGTATACCATATCCTTTCCTTGTTGCAATATATTAAATAATTAATTATTAAAACAGACACAATGGACCAGAAGACTTATTTAAAAGAAATGGCAAAACACGCACAGAGAAACACTACTAACACAAAAATAGAAGATTCGAATCAAAAGAAAATTCAGATTAAAACCTTTAAAGTTGAAGGGGAGTATGAAAGGCTAATGGATTCAATAGACATCAATTCTTTAGAACTATACGCTGAAATGATGAGGGATCGATATGGCGATAGAAGTGAATAAGAAGATTGATTCATCTTAGTGATAACATACTATTAACCCCTCTAAACTAAAAAAAAGGAAAACAGCAACTTTGAAGTGGGTACTAAGTATAGTTTGATTCCCTATTAGTAATATAATTATAGTAAACAAAGGGCTTACATTGTTATTTGATTATTAGACCAATACCCTCTGCTTATCAGAAACCCCTTTAATTCACTCAGTTTAATCAATCCTTTATAAAATGAGTTCGATTTTAAAAACCTAAGGTGTACATTTAAAACCGCATTACCTTCTTAAAAAAGGTTTTGCGGTTTCTTTTTTGTACGGTAATTGTACGGTAAATTAGAATAAAACGCCAAAAAATCTAGCCTAAGCACACAAAACTACACCCCCACTATTACTTTTAATGTCGGTTTCTTTTTTGAGGTTTGGCTGTGGAATGTATATGTAGCCCCACGGTTTGGTATAACTAAATATAATTTTCTTAAATTTGATATAAACACCAATTAAATTGAAGAATTTTATCTTACCATTTTTTGCGATTACAATTTTAGCTCATACTCAAGAGAATAATATTGATTGGATTTTATTAAAAATGAAAAATCTTTCATATGAATCTTATGAGATTCTGAAATTGTATGACGATCTCCCCGAAGATTTGTCATACACAAACAATTCGGGTGCAGAATATAGTACCACAAAAAGTACACCAACATTCTTTTACATTGATAAGAGTACAAAAATTTCCACATTAACGTCAATGAGTACTAATGTGCATGAAATATGCCACGGCCTAACATTTATATACTTCTATAGAGAAATGGGAGTTAACTACCTCCCACATGAGTTTGAAGACATAAAATCTTACTTTTACTTGTCAAAAGACAAAAAGATTACCAATATTTTTATAGGCAACGTTTTCCCTTCCAAAGATCTTGAAAGTAAAATACCAATAAATCTAAGAACTTTTAGATTCGATACTTATATTCAAGGAAATTCCTCCACTCAAGGAGATGGCATAATCGGACTTTTGGATGAGTTTAACGCCTACTACCATGGGGCAAAGTATAAGTTCGACATGTTACCAGTTTATAAGTCGATATACCCAAAAAGTTATTTAAACGAATGGGTAATGGAACTCCAAAGTGAGATGACTGCTTTTTATGAATTTGATTATTGGATAAAGGAATATATTTTGTTGGCCAAGACACAACACACACAATTATACAGCACAATAATGAAAGATGGATCAGCTTTTTATATATACAAGAACATTTACAATAACTATAAAGATCTAATCTCCAAATATACGTCGAAAGTAAATGTTTTGAAAAACAACACGGCACATGATTACTCTTCAGAGATTTGGGAAGAGGACTATTTCAGATTGAGCAGTCAACTATCTGACAAAAAATATACATTCATCAATGAAATGTTGAATAATTAAATTAGTGAAAATGAAGCATATCATATTATTTGTATTTCTTATTTCTAGTTCATTGACGTTTTCTCAGAGGCTATCAAATGATGAGATAAAGGAATTTATAAATCAGGGTTCTTCAGAAATTGACCTTCCCTTCAGAATTCCAGGAACTGGAATAACCATGGTAAATATGTCAACAATAGCAAGGAATATATTGTACACCTATGAAGTTGATAGTGATTGGATGCCACCCGAAAATCCCAAACAAGAAATCATCAACTCAATTTCCAAAAAGCAAAAAAAACTCTATGTAGAACAAGAAATAAATCTCATATATAACTACCTAAGAAATAAAGGAACTGTGATGAAGGTGCTTATTATGAGTCATGAACTTGGTGAAAAAACTAAACTTACTGATTTAGGAGACTATGTTAGTTTTAAGTCACATCCAAAAGCTAAAGGCGTAAATATTAAATTAAAGCAGCCAATAAATTTCGAATTGCTGGAAGGTGCAAGGCCAAATATAGTATCGAAATTCAACAATAAAGAAAATAACCTGGTTTATCTTATCCAGATCAATCATTTCCCCTACTTCATTAGCCGTACATCAATAAGTGATGAGTTGTCTTCTCAATCAGAGGTAGAAAGTTTTGCGTTAGAATTTATTTCAAGTTTAGATGCTGAATATGTTTCTAGTAAGTTAGTTGAGGTTGATCAATATCCAACCATTGAGATAATATATGATCAATCAATTGAAGTCGCTGGGCAAAAAAAACAAATGAGAGTTGTTTCTTGGGTCATTTTTTATGAAGATAAACTTATAAATCTGAATGGTTTTTCTGATGGATCTAATTTTGATAAAAATTATTATGCCTTTTTAAATATAACAAATTCAGTGATCTTTGAAGATCAATACAATAACATGGATAATAACTACGTGGGGGACTATGAAAATTTTGAACCCTATGTTGATCAATTTTACAGAGAACTAGAACAGTCTGGAATTGCTAAGGTTAGGCCAAAAAAAATTAATATTAGATTAGAATCATTAGATACATCAGAAAGCACATATCATATGCATGGATTTTCGATAGGTTTTGATAATGACGACATTATCGATATTACAATAAACAAAAGGAGTTGGAATACATTTAGCAAAGCTCAGAAGTATTATCTAATATTCCATGAGTTAGCTCATGACGTGCTCAATCTTGATGATCTAGACTACAACAACCCCAACGAAAAAAACATTATGTACCCATCAATACACTCATTTAAGAGTTTATCTATGGATGATTTTATTGACAACTTTAATTTACTCCTTGAAAAATACAAGGCTAATGAAAATCATAATAGTATCACTAACCCCATAGACACAAATAGGGTTGATGAACTTAAAGCATCGATCGAAAAATCAAAAGAAGATGATTATGATGTAACATTTAAAGATGGAGTAAAGTTTAATGCAAAATCATACATAGAGACATGTGCCAAATCGACGGGATATGATCTAGAAGTTTCGTTTAATTACTGCCATTGCATGATTATAAACTTGGCTGAAAACCTTACACTTAGTGAGTTTATGGAGCTTAATAAAGATATTTACAATAATAACAATAATGGTGACTCATCTGGAGCTGTAGCAACAAAATTATTATTGTCAAATGAGATAGTTATGGAAGTTTCAATTGAGTGTTTATCGATATATAACTTTGACAATGAGATTACTATAAGTCAAGATCAGACATCTATACTAGCAGAAAATCACCTGTCAGAAATAAAAAAAGAGTTAGGGGTTTCTGCATATAGTAACATAGAAAAAATTTACGACTTGAAGGCTTACAGTGAATGTTATATAAATAAAATGTACAAGAACTTCACACAATCTGAAATGCTTAATTTATCCGAAAGTAGCATGAAACTCTTAGAGGCATTACAAGAATCATGCTTAGAAAAAAATAAAAGACAATAATCAACCTTAATGATAAAAAAAATGAAAAATTTAAATCTGTTATACTATACAATAGCTTTTATTGCATGTTTATGCTTTGGTATTTCGTACGGAGAAGGTCGAGTTCCAACAGTAGTTGGCTCCGCAATAACTGTATTTATTATATCCTATGTGATATCGATGATACTAGAGGCTACTTTAAAAGTCACTTTTAGTAAATCTTTGATGTGGATTTCAATTATAATTTCTATAATTGGCTTTGCACTTTAATTGCCATAAAATAATACATGTAGTAAAAAAAAATGGGACTATTCAAATAGTTGATTCTTTAAATAACTGGCAAAATGTTATTTATAATGTCCTTAACATTGAATATGTATTAAAGAAAATACAAAGACGGAGTTAGTAAAATAAAAAATAGTTATCTATGAATGAAAATGTAATCTATATTATTGCGGGTATTATTCTCCTTTTGATTTTTTGGGGATTAAGAAGAAATGCAAACAACAAAAAACATGAGGAGCTTCGGAAAATAGAACAAGCAAAGCGACAATCAGAAAGAAAGGTAAGCTTAGCTGATTTGAAAATAAAAAAACAAGTTAAAGACGAAGAATTATCAGTTGAAAAAAATATAAAATGTGATGATGGTAAAGTTAGAAAATATAATGGTTTTATGTATGGCATTATAAGACAACATGACGAAGCTATCAAGGTTTCTTCAATATTTGCAACAAAAGACAATGATAGGTCATTTAATAACGTAATAGAGAACCATAGATGGTTTTCAGAAGATGGGATAACATTAAAATCAGAAGAAATTCTTGCAAAACAAAAAGAATATTTTTCGTTAAAACGAAATTATGAAGAGCGCTACAGGGAACTATTGGGGCGGTCAAGAGGCAATCCTAGAATGAGAGATGAAGAATATTTGTGTTGTATAAATAACACTTTTTTTCATGCAGGTGCATTTAGTAAACTTCCACATAAACTCTTTTCAGGAATGATCGATGGATCAAGATACGTGAACGGAGTTCTAGAAATTAAATCAGATGTAAAGCAAGATAAAAATCAACTAGATACTAGTAATGAAGTTGTTATCGCAAAGAATATTTTATTTCCAGGATTAAAAGGAGTTGACCTAGATAAAGTTGAGTACAATTCTACGGATCTGGGGAAATCATTATTAGAGGATATTGACGGTCGATGGTATTTTACTCAAAAGCCTATGGTTATGTTAATCAAAACATTCTCGGAAGAACTAGTGCAAACCGAACTAAAAAAACTACTTAAAGCTAATGGGCTACAAAATTTTGATTTAACCCAAGACGATCAATCATGGAATGTCGAAGTTGATAATCACTCAACAGTTGGTAATAAATCAACACTGATTTTTGAAAGAAATAAGAACTTTATTCAAATTATTAATTCAAGCATGGCTGATACAGATTCAATAGAATTAAAAGAAACTAAACTAGCCCCTTTAAAAGACGATATTGAATGGATTGAAGGGTTAAAAATTTATGATGGAGCATGCTTCTTCAAAGACAACAAAGACATATTTTTAGTAAGAAATGTACCATTATTTTTTAGCGATGATGATTTGGATTACATTCTGATACCTTGTGTACCACATTTAACTATTGCAAAAAATATTATTGATAAAATATTGAAGATGAATGGTGGAGTTGAGAATCATGAAAAGCTAGAAGAAAAAGGTGGTTGGAGATATGTATTTGGTAATGCAAATTTTCTTGTTGGCTACATTAAAGATCAAGAATTAGTTAGAATAAACAGAAGAAGTACTAAAGTATTAAACCTAAAGCAGTTGTACAATAACTTAAATTTAATTTCAGAACAATGGGCACAGATACTAAAATCTAGATCATCATGGCGAACGATGAGCATTGAAAATCTTAATATGAGTTATTGGGATATGGCTATGGGTCATACGGAGGAATATATGCTCAAGTATGAAAATGATAAAATGGATGTAGAGGGAATTACCTACAGAATGGACATACTTAACTCATTCATTGACGAGTACGAAAAGTATTTTAAAGATAGGATTGAAAGAGGTCTAACCACCAGTAAATACATTTTTAATGACTTTTTAGCAGTTGTTGAGTCACTTATAGGTGCAGAAATTACACTCCTCAAAATGGTAAATGCTGGTGAATCCTATGATACTAGTGTGTTGTATGAAAGAAAAGAAAGACCTAACACAGACATAATTAAAGATCATTTAAACCAACCAAATACTGACTTTAAGGATATCTTGGAGTATAGTTATTACAAGGAATATTTATTTAACGGAGTTTGTATGAGTTATGATGAAAAAGGAAATTTGTTATATGAGACACCATTTAGATTTGGATTGAAACATGGACTTGAAAAAGGTTATGATGGAAATGGAAAATTATCCAAAGAGATTTTATTTTTCAACGACGAGGCTTTGGAAATTAAAGAATTAGATACTAAAGGAAAAAATGATAAAAAAGAAGTTTTAAAAGAAAAAGGCGATAAAAATGAAAAGTCATCTAAAAATTCTTTCCTTGAAAAAATAGATAAACTTGATGCATTTGCAAATTTTACAGATATCCAAATAAGAAATACTCAAATCACTGTTTTTTGTAGTGCGATATGGCAACTAATCAACGCTGACGGTAAGGTCACCAAAGAGGAAGCAAATCAATTTATTGAATTTGGAAAAGAAATTAGCAGTAATTATCTTGGGAATGACGACGATAAAAATGACCCTGTTATCTCAGAGTTAATTCAAGACCCAGATAAAATGATAGGAGTTATCAAAACATTTCCAGAAGATGAACTTGAATTTTTCTGGAATACGTTGTTTACATTTGCAATGGTTGATGGTGAATTTTCAGTAGAGGAGGCAAATCTTATAGGTATAATAGCTTCAGGAGTTTATGAAGAATTAAGTGATGATGAAATTAAGGATTGGATGAAAAATAGATTGACAAAAAACTAACTGAACCTTTTTCAAAAGATGTCTTCCAAAAAAAAATCACTTGCTGAAACTCATCCTGAAGTTGCTAAACAATGGCATCCAACAAAAAACGGTGAACTAACACCAATGGATATTACACCAGGAAGCAATAAAAAAATTTGGTGGAAATGTAATAATGGCGAAGATCACGAATGGTTGTCACAACCCAATACAAGAACGGGTCAAAAACAAAATTGCCCAATTTGTTCAAATAAAAAAATAGTAAAATCAAACTGTTTAGCAACCACCCATCCAAAACTTGCAAAGGAATGGCATTCAACTAAAAATGGAAACCTTACTCCCTTTAATACAGGTAAAGGTTCTAACAAAAAAGTTTGGTGGAAATGTGACAAAGGAGATGATCACGAGTGGTGTGTAAAACCAGCAGATAGGTCTGGATATAATACGGGGTGTCCTTTTTGTTCAAATAAAAAAGTTGCACTATCAAACTGTTTAGCAACCACCCATCCAAAACTTGCAAAGGAATGGCATCCGACTAAAAATGGACAATTAACAACGTATAAAACTCCTTATGGTTCACATAAAAAAGTATGGTGGAAGTGCCCTAACGGCGAAGACCATATTTATTTTTCATCAGTAGAAAAAAGAACAAGAACTGGTAGAGGTTGTCCGTATTGTGCTGGTCGAAAAGTTTGTCTTAGTAATTCATTGTTTTCAACTCATCCAAAACTCGCAAAAGAATGGCATCCAATAAAAAATGGGAGTTTAACCTCAAAAGATGTTTATGAGGGATCTAATAAAAAGGTATGGTGGAAATGTGATAAGGGTGACGATCACGAATATGAAATGACATTAAGTGATAGAAAAAGAGGATATAATTGCCCTATATGCAGAGGTTTGAAAGTTGTTGAATCTAATTCACTTGAACACACAAACCCTGAACTCTTAAAACAATGGGATTATACAAGAAACAAGATAAAACCATCTGAATTAACAGTGAATTCTGGAATAAAAGTTTGGTGGAAATGTGATAAAGCAAATGATCACGTATGGAAGATTAATCCAAACAGTAGATATACTCAAAAATCTGGATGTCCCTATTGTAAAAGTAGAAAAGTAACTAAATCTAATTGTTTAGCAACAACGCATCCCAAACTTGCAAAACAGTGGCATCCAACGAAAAACGGAAATATTACACCAAATACAATAGGTGCTTTTTACACAAAAAGAGTATGGTGGAAATGCGATAAAGGAAATGATCACGAGTGGTATGTAAAACCAACAGACAGGTCAGGATACAAAACAGGTTGCCCTTTTTGCGACTTAACTCCACAATCCAAACAAGAACTTACAATCACTTTCGAGTTGATGAAACTGTTTAAAAACATCGACCCTAAAGGGCTAAAAACAAAATTAAAAGGTCGATTAAGAGCAATAGACATATACATCCCTAAACTTAATTTATGTATTGAATTTGACGGTTCTTATTGGCATAAAGACAAGCGAGATATAGACAAGATTAAATCTGAAATGCTATTTGAAGAAGGGTTTAAGTTAATACGAGTAAGAGAAGAACCACTTAAAAAGATATACGATACAGATGTTATAAGTAAACAACCTTACAATGGCAAACAAGTCACTAACGATATACTATCAATGATTTTGTCTATATTTGAGTTGGAAACTAAATTGGTGTCTAAAATAAAAGCATATCAATCCAAAGATGGTTTACAAAACGAAAAAGGATTAGAAATATACATTGATAAAATACTAACAGAAAAAGCAGAAAAGAAATGAAAAAACTATTATTTACGGTTTTTATGATACTTCCATTTGTTGTTGTTGGACAAGAATTTCAATTAATTGGAGACCAGAAATGGGCTGTTGATAATCTATCAGTTGATGAATTTCGAAATGGAAAAAAAATTGAGCAGTCTAAAACTAAAGAAGAATAGTATAAAGCTGGATATACAAAAAATCCAACTTGGTGCTATTACAATTTTGATGAAAACTATGCATATCTTGGAAAATTATACAATTATTATGCTGTTTCAAGTCAAGAAAATATAGCGCCAAAAGGTTGGTATGTGCCAACTTTTTTTGATTTTTTTAAGTTGGTAAAATACCTTGATCCACTTATTTCTTTGGATATTTTCGCAAATGGTGGAAGTAAAAACATTGGTGGTTCTCTTAAAACTAAAAACAAAAAATATTGGAAAAACAAAGTGTGTGATAATTTAGATTCAGGTTTTAACGCATTACCTTCGGGAGGGTATAGTCCATCATTGAGATATCCAGAATATGATTGGCGTCCTAAAGATAAACGAGCAATGTTTTGGTGTTTAACAGACTGGATGGAAATTAATAATAGAATAGGGTTAAATTTAGACTTGAAACGCTTGAATGATGTAGCAGTTGTTTTTAGATTATTTGATTATGATTGTGATTTTAGTGCAGATGATGACCCAAAAATTAATGGTTATTCTTTAAGATTAATCAAAGAATAATTTAGTTAAGAAAATTAGTAAATAAGTGAAGATGATTTAATATTTATGGTTAGTGTTGTAATAATATTGTTTTTATGGTTGACACGTAAATTTCTTTTCGGTTCTGACTTATTTGTAGAAATGTTAGATTATGTGTTTGTAAGGAATGACAAACAAGAACTAAATATATACTTATCAAATAAACAAACAAGATTAAATATTGACCAAACATTAAGTAGTTTGGTAATTTTAGGATTGAAAAATTTAATCTTCCGTATTCAATTTCAGTTTATAAAAAATGAGTATAACAAAAAGAAAATTTTCAAACTATTTAATATTAGATTATTAGTTTTTATTAAACTATTATTGGCTGCTTATATTATGTTTGTGTACGCCTTAAAACCATCAACTCCTGATTTAGATATAAAAGAAATTAATGGTTCATACTACTATTTTAGGACTGATTGTGTTACAGAAGATGTTTCAAGAACAGGCAGAATAATAAAAGGCTGCGAAGAATATGCATTAGGCAGCCCACTTTCAGATCAACAAATCAAACAACACTATGAAAAAATTGATTTTGAAAACAACTACTTTGATAAATTTTATTTCTTTCTACGTCCTCCTTTTGATTTTGGAGGAGTAATTAATGGTATTTACTTTTTAATAATCTGCTTTTTAATATTTAGTTTTTGTAGTGCAGAAAAAAAATCATTTTTATTCTTTGACAATCAATATATTTTTAACAAATTTTTGATTTCAAAAAAAGGTAAACTATCTACTGACGCTGACCAGAAATCATTTACTCACAAAAGAAAAGGTTGGTTTTCGGATAAAGAACTCGAATTTAAAGTTTTAATGATTAAGTATTTATATAATAAATTAAATGAAGAGGAAAATTACTATTTTGAATCTCTTTTAAAATTAGGATTTGGGACATGGAAGTTCAGAGATGATGGGGTTGATGATAAATATGACTATACATATTACATGAACAGGTATTTTCAAAGTATCAACAAAAAAGTAGTAAAATCTAAAACAGTAAAACGATTGGAAAATTTATTTGTTGCAGATATTCTTTTTTTACTTTCTTTTCCTGTTTTATATTCATTTGCTAAAAATGGAAACCCATTTATTTGGGGTTTAGGTACTATGTATTTTTTAATTGTATTATACAAAAAAGATTTATTTTAAAATTAATTCACTTAATAATTGAATCTTTCAATCTAATCTCTTCTAAAATTTTCCGCCCCCTTTTATTGAATTTTATTTTTTTTAGGTGTTTGAACTTTTGATCAATAAAATTATTCTTATATGTATAATCGTTAACTATATTCATTTCAAATTCGTTTAATGATTTCCATTGCTTGTATGTTGGAAAAATAAATTTTGGTGTGCTTTTTTGTGAGGCACAAGATCCGAAGAGTATTAGAAAAATTATAAATCTTAAATTTTGATGTTGTTTTTGACTTAACATATTTTAAATAATTAATTATTTTCAAACCAATCCAATGGTTCATTAATCTTATGCGAAACGCTTGTTACTTTGGACTTGAAGAGTACCATAGCAAATTGATATAGATACCTGCACTATGCTTTCTGTTTTTTGCAAATTCGAGTTCTTCTTTATAATGCTTTAAAGCATCTTCCTTGTTTATGAAAAACTCTTCTCTACTCCATTTAGTATCGTAGTCATCATCGTCAATTGGGGATTCTTGATATATCCCTTCATTAAAAACATATTCTTCGTCAGTGTCTAACAATGTAAAAATTTCTTTACCTTCTTCTTGTAATTCAAAAAGTTCCTGCATAGTCCCTGAGTGCTCATCTCCAAAATCACTTTGAAAGCTATATACACCATCATCAGTTTCTTCAACATCACAATAATGTGACCTAAATTCAAGACGATATATACAAACATCTCCATCGTCTGTACTATAATCTAAATCGCATCCAACTACACTGTATATTTCTAATTCTATATTTACCATAATATTAGTTTTTAACAAATATATGTAATTTAGCTACTCCAATCCAACGGTTCATTAGTCGTATGCAATACGCTTGAAAGATGAAGATTAAAAATTTATTTTAATTCTTATTTTGCATCCTGTTCATTGTTACAGTGCTATTTTCGTCTCCAGTGAGAATACATTGTAATGTATTTTCATCTACTATAGTGTAATAAAGCCCAATTTTATAACCATTTCTTTTGTTATAAATAGTTGATGTCAATGTGCTATCCGTTTGGGATAATATAACTTCATTTAAAGTAGCGTCTTCTTCAAAGCTATAATTAAGAATTTTAAGCACTTCGTAATCACTAGCTAGTATGACTGTTTTGTAGGTTGAATCATCCATACTCCAAACACCCTCAAATGCTTGCTGTGCTTCAGAGTTTAACAATGTAAAAAATAGAGCCATTGAAATAAATAATCTTCTCATAATTTTTCTGTTTAAGTATATATTATTGTAACGGAACACAATTGTGAAAATTGTGTAGAGTTAATTTTGATTGAAGCTACTCAAGCTGAAGACTGCTTCCGTTACTCTAATTGATCTTAAAATATAAGTTTAATACGAACGGGTTAAGATAATACAAGAAAAACCAAATGGAAAAACCAATTTTTTCAGAAAAACATGACAACCTAAGCTCAATTTTAGAGAAGATTAAATCAGGAAAAGATATCGAGACTCAGTTTAAAATATTTTCTTTATTTTGGCTTACCCATCCAAACTATCGTAAAGCTTTAATCGGCTCTTTACAGTTGTGGTATCCAAATCTATGGAAAATGGTGAGGAGAGCGTATTATCCAACATTTTGGGACAAAATAATTAATAAGTTTAGATTATGATTTATTTAGATGACAATGGAGTTACTGTAATAGCTGATAGGAAAGCGAAAATTGGCGAATATTATAGCCTAGGAGACAAGCAGTACATAGTAGTTGATAATTCTACTTTATGGGATATGGTTAACAATGGTGATGATGTAAGTAATGTTGTAACAACTAGAGTTACAAATATGGCTCAACTTTTTAATCCTAATTATCATTTTGACCTTGAAAATTTAAACCCAAATATAAAATCTTGGGATGTCAGTAGAGTAAAAACCATGAATGGTATGTTTGAAGATAATGAAGAGTTCAACCAAGATATCTCAAATTGGAAAGTCTCTAAAGTTAAGAACATGTCCTATATGTTTTGTGGTGCTATTTCCTTTAATCAACCAATAGGAGTGTGGGACGTTTCAAGTGTGACCCACATGAAAGGTATGTTCTGTGGTGCTATTAATTTCAACCAAAACTTATCGAATTGGAATGTTGAAAAAGTAGAAAGTATGAGTGAAATGTTTATGGATGCCGAGTCATTCGACTCCCCTATCAATTCGTGGAATATGCAGTGGGTTTTTTCTATGAAAAGTATGTTTGCCAATGCGAACTCATTTAATCAAGACATCTCTAATTGGAACGTAGAAAGGGTTGAATATATGTCTGAAATGTTTATGAATGCTGAGAACTTCAATAAACCTATTAATAACTGGAAATTAAAAAGATTAAAAAACATGGACAGAATGTTTAAGGGTGCTTCTAGTTTTAATCAAGATTTATCTAATTGGGAAATGAGCGATTTACTAAAAAAGCCAAGCGGCGTCTTTGTTGGGGCTTCTAGTTTTGATGATAGTAATGCTCCTTTCAACCTAAAGATAGTTAAAAAAAATAGTAGCACTAAATCAGTTGCTAAAAAACCAAAGACAAAAAAAGAAATGATAAAAAATATTATTTCTAACTTCAAGGAAGCACAAAAAAAACCAAAAAGTTTTGACTAGTAAGATGAAACTGCAATAAAATTTAGCAATGAGTAAAATATTTTTTGGAAAACCTGATCTAGTAAATGAAGGGGATATATTTCCCTCACGAAAAGCTCTAATTGCAAATAGACTTCATAGGCACACACAACGTGGTATAGACGGTAATGGTACTGATGGAAGCTCTGCAATAGTCATTTCAGGCGGATATATTGATGACTATGACTATGGTGATGAAATAATGTACACTGGTGAAGGAGGAAATGATCCAAGAACGGGGCGTCAAAATAAAGATCAATCTATTTATTCTCCAGGAAATGCTGGATTAATTATAAGCATGAAGAAAAAGCTTCCAGTAAGAGTAATTAGGTCATCAGAGCACGATTCACCATTCTCACCAAAAAACGGCTATAAATTTGATGGAATATATTATGTTAAAGATTACTCTATTATCAAGGGAAAGGATGGATATAAAATTGTGCAATTTAAGCTTATAAAACCAACGAATGAAAACATTAACTCTACCGTTAAAATTGGTAGCATAATTGAACTAGAATATATATATAATGATGTTTTAAAATCAGAAACCAGATCAATTGGTGTTGCCAATTCTACCTTTAATAACATCTCTGTAGAAAGTAATTATGCTAAATCTTTACTTGGGAAAAAAGTTGGAGATAATTTTACATTTGGACAAATCAATGGTACAATTAAATCAATAAAGTATTTTTTCTAATTTTTTTTTCGAGAATAACCATAAAGATCCAAACAAGTTTTTACTACTGTATTTAGTGTCAAAACTTAGCCAAAGATCAGTTTAAACTATTTATATTTAAAATATACCTCATCTTCAATATCTCCTCCAACAAATTCACCATTAGCTGCAGCCGCTGCTATATCGAAAGTGTTTTTAGCTCCTGAAAGATTTTGATAAGATAAACTAACCCCATGTCTCAGCAGTCCCATTTCTTCATCTGAAATAACACCATCTACATTGAGACCAGTTTCATCTGCAAATGCAACCATCTCATATGACCAATTAAGAAATCCGCCATATCCACCACCAGTAATACTATGATCGTCATCATCCCATTCACCACTTTCCTCATCCAGCTGTTTTTGTTTTAATACTTCCAAAAACCATTGCACAGACACCTCTTGATGTTGAATTATGTATAAATCACCCATGAATACGTTTTTATCTTCTTTAAATGAACCACCAAAAAAACTATCAAAATAATCAAAATCAAAATTCAATTTTTCAGGATCTAAATCTATTATTCGCTCTTCATTATCCAAAATTTGAAACACACCATAAAATGAGCCTGATACAGTCACTAATATTTCATCAACCTTCCCAGTCTCTAAATCCTTAATTTTTTCTTCAGTAATTTTTAAAGGATCTTCAATCTTAACGTACTTAGAATAGTCAAAAGAGGAAAATTTCTTATAATAGTTTACGGGTTCATGGTAATGTAATCTACCATCTTTAAGCCCCTCATTCCAGTTCTTAAAATAGTCGTTATTTGACTCATATGCAGATTCATTTTTAATTTCCATAATTTATTCATTTAAGTTAATAAATTTTTCTAGTCTTTCAATTAAGCCTATCCTTGTGGATTCAAATAAGTCTCTAAGACTCAATTTAGTATCAAAATCATGATCTAGAAGTTGTCTGTTAATTATTGGTAACTGTACCGCCCTAACAGATATTTCTTTTTCATTTGCTAAAGCATCTTTGATTGTTAGCTCAGTCTCTTCTTCTTGATTTTGACTAACTGTATTAGGGTAAAATAAAATAATCTCATCAACTTCAAACCGAACAGCGTAAGCCAGCATTTGATAAAGATCATTTTGTGAGATCCCTTTTTTAGGGTCTTTATCATCTGAATATACTATTTTGTACTTCGTGTCTGCAATGAGTGAATGATGTTCGGTTTTTAACCATAAATCAGGCTTTAGTTTAAAAGTTTGTTCCTCATCTAGATACTTGTCACTTCTTTGTGACTTAGCAGTTACTTTGTCGAGTTCACTATCAATGAAACCAAAAATAAAGTCCTCAAAAACATATTCCATAGGCAGTAGAAATGCAAATAGCTTCAAGTCATTCTTGTAATCGAAAGAGATACAGTTGTTTAAGAACAATTGACAATAATCACGAACTACTTCAAACTCTCCAAACATAGGATTGAATGAAATTCTTGAACATTTTTCAGCGGTAGCTCTTTCATCTGAGACCTCATCTAGAATGAATAAAATTTCCCTTAGGTTCTTTTTATTTTCTTGACTTGTAGTGACGTTAAATAAAAGATTGGTTACATGCTTAATTATCCTGTTAAACTCGTTATCAAAAACAAAAGCGTCGTAACTACAGTTAAGCTTGTGCCACCTTCCCGTACTCAAGTTTTGAGTGATATATTTATTGGTATTTAAACGCCCTTTAATGAAAGGTAATTCACGATTCACCTCTTCGTATTGTTGATATATAGAATTTGAAAGAAGCTCACGTGTGTATTTTGAGAACAAATATATCAGGACTTCAAAAAAGTCACTCTTTGTTGACCCTAAGGTTGTGTTGTAATTAGGAAATTTAATCTTTCGACAATAACTCAACCACCAAAGTACATGGTTTTGAATTTGATTTACTTCACTGGACTTATATTCCCTGTCAGAGTCAAAAAAGATCTTAGGTAAGAGGTTAATTTTATACCCATTGTAATTGATTACACCAACATATTTATTTGATTTTAACTCATTGGATTTGTGAAGGAATTTTATGAACTTTTGGGACTCATTATTATCACTTTCCTCATCAGCGTAAAATGAATTCTTTTCACGATTGTTCCATATTTCATCAAGAAATTCTTCAAGTCCTTCAAATGAGTCTTGAATATCTACCTTATTTTGATATTCAAAAAGGTTAATCATTATTGAGAGTTATTTTTAATGGCCATGATTTTTCATCTATGCCATATTTTGTGTCGGATATTGCTTTTGAAATGATTTGACTTACAGTTTTAGTGTCATTCATGAAATACTCTAACAAAAGTGGAATTACCTTGACATTCATCCTCCTTTGTAAATCGTATGGATCTTCACTAGAATCCATAAAATAGGAGTGTCCGATTTGGAAATCATGACCTTTATCCGAAATAATTGAGTCGTTTATTGACCTTAAGACATTTTCATCTCTTACATCAAGACCATCCTCAGAATACTTAGGGTACATTGGTTCAAATTCAAACCTTCTTCTAAGTGCTATATCCAATAGTGCTATTGATTTATCGGCTGTATTCATCGTACCTATTATATACAGGTTGGACGGAACTTGGAATATATCTCCAGAAGGTAGTTTTGCCTGCATAGGGATTTTACCATCAGATCTTTTATCAGGCTCTATTAAGGTTATTAACTCACCAAAAACTCTTGATATATTAGCTCTATTTATCTCATCAATAATAATGACATAGTTTTTGCGCTTAACTGCATTTGAAGTTTCAACTTGACTTGGTAAAAGTTTCAATATCTCAGAATAAACCAAGAAGTAGTATGTTGCATGTTGATTAGCAAGTCCAGAAATACCTGTTAGTTTTTTTACATCTTTTCTGCTTTGAACATTATTTCTATGGAACTCCTTTAAATCACTAAACTTCATTCTGAGCCCATTTGAATGGTTAGACCATCTCTCACCTGTATATCTGAATGCATCATCTTCAACCTCAAAAATATATGCCGTGTCATTAATTTTGAAGTCATCTTCATCGTCTAAAATTTTATCACAAAAACTCTCCAAAGCCTTATCAAACCTTAGTTCATTTGATAGTTCATTTGAGGATATACTCGCTAATTTTAAGTTTTTAAATGCCTTATCTGCTATAGTTTTAAATATACCGTCCTTCTTGTCAAAAACTAATGAAGATTTATTGTCTGTCTCAGGTCTAAGTCCCTGAATGAAGTCTTCATAGCTGTAGTTTTGGTGGAATGTTATAAATTCAATTTGATCGTGTAGATTATCCTTAAAAATTTGAAGTGCCTCATCGTATGAGTCAATCTTCCTGTTTTCAATTATTTCTGCTGATTTAAGAACGGTGTTGTATGTTTTGCCTGTCCCTGGGGGGCCATACAAAATAGTATTTAGCGGGTATTTCATATCGGTTTTTTGAAAATTATCCATCAGCCTTTGCCAATAGTATTCATATTTTGGTATATCACTTTTATGATCAGTAATATCTGTCAGACTTTTTCTGTTCATTTCATGGTCTAAATCCCATTCACCTCTCAATTGCCAATCAACTTTTCTTTGATGCTTGTAATTAGCGTTTTTATTATAAATGTAATCAGAACTTATAATTCCATATCCAAGGAGCTTAGTTAAACCATGTTTTACAATAATTACATCCCCAACATTAATAGTTTTACTAATTTCCCACAAAGCAAGTTTAGTATTCATTTTCCCAGTTCGACCTGTAATATTGTCGTAATAGTCATCAAAAGTATCCTTATCAGAAAAACGTGACATGTCTTCATCAAACGAATAGCTAATAGCCATAATTCCTTTATTGAAAAAATCATTCCACTTCTTGGCGTCTTTCCCAGGCTGGAAAATCCAATATTGTTTACTACTACTATTTTCAATCATCTCTAGAATTTTATCGTATTCTATTTTACTTGATTTAAAATTAGTTCCTTGATAACCCCCATTAAATTTTTTAAACTCCTTCAAAGGCAATAGATCTTCTTTTAGAATAGGCTTATTAAATATGTTATGAGTTATTTTAATTTTAGCCCTGTCTGTTTTCGACACCCCTATACTATCCTTGTAGGTTTCTTTACCATCATCTGTAAAGTAATCTAATTCATCCTTCTCATCTAAACCAAAATATAAATCAGATGTAACCTCGCCTAAAGCATAACAACCAGACTTTGAACCAGTTGCCCATAAAATGATTTTATCCCCTATAGATATTTTATCCTTATGCTTCTTTACATTAAAGGTTGTTACAGAGTTATCACTCAGAGCCTCTTTAACGTCCCATATTTCAGGATTAGCCTGGAATACCCAATAATTGGTTTTAATATTTGAATATACAGAAAGTATTTCATTATAATCCTTTTCCAGATCAGAGTAGTCTAAACCCTCATTAAGATTGTATACAGACTTGACAAGAGATTTACCATATCTATATGGGTTTTCCCCAAATTTGCTCTTAAACCAATGTTCTATTGTTATTTCATTATTTTCAAGTCCCCATGAAGAATTAGCCATTTTTGTTTCTGATATAACATATGCAAGAACTAAATGATTAACATCTTTATAATATAAGAACCCAGGGTAAATCCCTTCTTGGATTGTATGTGGATCTTTTGTTAGGCAAATCCAAGGTATTTTAGCCTGGTTCCCTTTGCCGAAACTTACTTTTAAGTCTAGCCCATCAAGAGACTTTGGATAGTGACCGAATGATAAATCATCGGTACTTGCCTGATCAATAAATTGACGAATAATTGATTTAATGTTGTTTTTCTTAGAAATATCAAATCCCAAAGAACGAATCAATTTAAAAGAATCAGTACCCTGTCCTCCATCAAAACCATCTGGATCAAGCTCCTCACCTGTCAGGAACCTGGTAGCAATCGAAATAACTAACTTTGGAGGATAGGGTTTTCCTTCATAGATCAAATCATATGTAGAAGAATGTCGCCCTTTTCGAACACCTTCTTTATCAATCTCTTGGATGGCTGATAAAATGTGGTCTTTATTTATTGCTGGTAGTGTCATATTTAACTAGTTAAAGTAAATATATAATAATGATACTTAATACACAATAATATAATTATAAGTAAATAGTTATTAATATTTTATAACATAGCTACTTACCGCCTTTTGTTTAGCCTGACCTGGCTAGGGAGAAGGGTTATTGTGAATCTAAGGGCTTTAATTAGCTAAAAATAGCGTTTAACAAAGTAGTGTAAGGCGAATAGATAAACTCAAATACACACTTAAAACAGACAATGAAAGCTATTTAATAGAAACTACTGACTTGCCCTTAGCTATTAGTAGAGTAAAGCATATTGCATACGACTAATGAACCGTTGGATTGGGGTTAGTTGTTTTTTAATGAAAGAGATCTCAAACATAAAATAAATAACAAAAAAAGACCTCCAAATGGAGGCCTTTTAAAAATTAAATTGGGTTGGTTAAACCTTATCTTACTACAAGTTTCTTAGTAGAAACCGTAGTTCCTTGAGTCATATTTACAAAATACATTCCAGGGTTTAAGCTCGAAATATTAAGTTGAGACTGTACCGCATTTGCACGTAAAACCTCTTTTCCTAATAAATCATACACTGCTACATCTAAATCTGCATTTGAAGCCGATGTAAAGTTTACAACGCCTTTAGCTGGATTAGGATACATTTTTACTGAGTTAGCAGTTAAATCATCTACACTAGCAGTACTCGCATTTTGAGTAATTTTAGTTTCTAACATTGAAACTTCCACATCTCTTGTAACAACATACATTAGCGCAGAATTGTAAGTGTTTGAAGCATCTGCAGGAATATCTACTGTGTAAACTGTTTCAGCTGGATTAGATGCTAATAATAGCACGTTAGCTGTAACGATAGCTGGATCAACATCTGGGTAAGGGTTTGCTTCAAATCTGAAGTAAACTTCTGCATCTACAGCTACTGTAGCCTTAAATGATACTGTTCCGGCATCTGGAAATGTCAATGGGTAAATTCCTGTGTTGTTGTTTGCAAATCCTGCCCAAGCCTGTGCTCCTGTAGGAAATGTAAATGTTTGAGCGTACGCTGTACCGTCAAAAGTTCCATCATATACTGGAGAAGCAACACTAAGTTCAGTAATTCCATCGGTATCGAATTGAATTAGCTTAATCTCAGAAGTTACAACATCCACGTCTCTTGTAACAACATACATTAGCGCAGAATTGTAAGTGTTTGAAGCATCTGCAGGAATATCTACTGTGTAAACTGTTTCAGCTGGATTAGATGCTAATAATAGTACGTTAGCTGTAACGATAGCTGGATCAACATCTGGGTAAGGGTTTGCTTCAAATCTGAAGTAAACTTCTGCATCTACAGCTACTGTAGCCTTAAATGATACTTGTCCTCCGTTTGGATAAGACAATGGATAAATACTAGTGTTATTGTTAGCAAATCCTGCCCAAGCCTGTGCTCCTGTAGGGAACGTAAACGTTTGTGCGTACACTGTACCGTCAAAAATTCCATCATATACAGGGAAAAAATCTGTTTGTGCCATTGTTAAGTTGAAAGTAATTAACGAAACAATCAAAAGGTAATAGTTTTTCATATAAATTAATTTAAGTTTATAATTATGTTCAAATATAGTTTAAACTGTTTGTATAATTCTTAAACAAAACAATACAAATTATATACACTAACAATTATACTGACATAAATTATAAATATTGATAATTATAACCTGTAAAAATTAGTAATTTAAAAATCCTAAATTTATGTTAAATGGGGGTGATAAAATAAAATGTATAGGATTTGTATGGTTAGTTATGATTAATGTTGTGTTGTAATTAATAAACATTTAATAATTAAAATGCTGTCAATACACCACATTTTCAAAATAAATGGCTATAAATAATGACAATGCAAAAGAAACACTGTAAAGGCACGTAACAAAGGACACGAACACAGCACACACCTATTTACAAGAGAACTATAATAACCTCTTAGCAAAACAAAAAAAGAAGCTTCCATTGCTGAAAGCTTCTTTGAAATTAAAGTTGGTGTGTTAGCGTACCTTAATTCACAAGCAATTTTTTAGTAATTGAATTTAAACCTTGATCCATTTTTACAAAATAAACTCCAGGATATAAACTAGAAATATTCAACTCTGACTTTACAGTTTGAGCAGGAATGACTTATTTGCCTAACAAATCATACACAGAAACACTTAAAAGCTCGCTTGAAGTCGTTGAGAATTTTACAATGCCATTGGCAGGGTTAGGGTGCATATTGACAAAAGTCTGAGCGTTGTCATCCAAACCTGCGGTTGGGGCTTTCCATAGGTAAATATTATCGTACCAAACATTTGTTAAGTTCGTTGTTGTAATTCCTATTTGTGCAACATCTGATCTGGTTAAATTGTTAGCTACCACGCCACCAAGAGAGGTAATATCGACATCTACAGAGACCCATTGGTTGGCAACCAATTGTGGGGTAGTGCTACCATTAATATTAACCTCTAAAGCAGAAACCTCCCCACTACCGCCAGCAAAATCAACTAATTTAAAATTAAATACATCTCCGGTAAGATCTGTATCATTTGTATAAAAATCAAAATGTACATGTGTAAAACTACTTAAATCTTGTCTATCACTTTTAAAATCGATTCCATGACATGCAATCCCTGCATTTTTCTTTAGCGTATTGTTACTGGCTATCATTACTTCAGTTGCTGCTGTACTTCCGCACCAACCTGCATCGAAATTATCATATGTTATATTAGAAGAATATGCATCGCTATATATAGAAACAACATCCCCAGCTGTTCTTGCTGGTGGCGTGGGTGCTGCTACTGAAGGAGGTGTTGGACAAGCTGGACATACTGAACCACCACAGTCTATACCTGTTTCATCTTGATTTTGAATACCATCGCTGCAGCTTGGAGCCGCGCTAGTAGTTAATGAAACATTATCATAATAAACTCCATGAGTGACACCAAAACCTGCCATTAAAAACCCAATCTGAACATTACCATTGCTAGAAGCGGCACTAAACGTTGCAGTGTAGGTAGTCATCGTAGTCGTAAGACTAAAATCCTGTCTAAATTGATCATCCCATGCTCCTACATTCTGAATCGCTAATGTAATATTTCTAGCTACATCTGCTCGGGCATCGAAAGAAATGGTATATTGTTGTGCGTTAGTAAATGTTAAACTTCCTTGTACTAACTGAGTGTCCCAAGCATTTCCTCCAGATGCGGTGGATGAGAATGCTGCTTCACCATTTACCACGGAACCTCCTGTGAGAGCCCAATTAGTGTCACCATTGGAAAAATCTCCATTGGTTAGTAATTCTGTTTGTGAAAACCCAATTGACGTAATGAATAGGGATAATAATAAAGTAATTTTTTTCATAATAAATAAATTTAGGGTTAAGTCTCAATATTAAGAAACAGACCCCTTGATGCACTAATTTTTGACCACAACAAAAAATATACATTCTATAATTTTTGATTAAAAAGGGGTAAAATTCTCATATTAACCTGTAAAAAATGATAATAATTTAAATAAATTGCATTTTGCAATAAAAATTATCAAACTAAAAATCAAGGCAGTGTTGTAGTTATGTATAGTTAAACAAAAACTTAAAAATTGTTTTTAAATTTGAAATTTCCATGCATTTCGGAGAATTTGAAAAATATCGAAGAATTTTCATTAGTTTTAAAGCATCTTAAAAAAACAGTCTTAAATAAATAAAACATGAGCAATACCTATTATGAGCCTTCCGATTTACGGAAATTTGGAACCATCACGGAATGGAGTGAAGAACTCGGAAAAAAATTCTTTGACTATTATGGAAGCGTCTTTGAAGAAGGAGCGCTAAGCGCCCGCGAGAAATCGCTGATTGCCTTAGCGGTATCGCATGTTGTGAAGTGCCCCTATTGTATAGATGCTTACACACAAGACGGTCTCAAACGCGGCATCACCAAAGAAGAAATGATGGAAGCAGTCCATGCCGGTGCTGCCATTGAGAGTGGAGCCACCCTCGTACACAGTGTACAAATGATGAATAAGTACAAAAAATTATCCATGTAATTTATGCAATTAAAGTCCCTAAAAAAGCGTGACAATGTACTTGCCAATGCAAAACGTCAGTTAGAAGTTTTATCCAATGGAATCTTTCAAGATGAGGAGCTTCCTACCTTTCGTTCAAAATTAAAAACTCTAAATCTGTTTCCATTACAACCAAAAACATTAGAAATCCTACAAATTAATGTAGGGTATATGTGTAATCAAGTCTGTGCACATTGCCATGTCGATGCCGGTCCCGACCGTAAAGAAATCATGACCCGCGAAACCATGCAACAGTGTTTGGATGTAATTATAGAAACAGGAGCGCATACCCTCGATCTTACTGGCGGTGCTCCCGAAATGAATCCACATTTTAGATGGTTTGTAGAAGAAGCCACCAAAGTTGGTGTGAAAGAGATTATCGTACGCTCCAATTTGACCATCATTACCGCCAATAAAAAATACAACGATTTGCCTGAGTTTTTCAAAAAACATAAGGTCCATGTCATATCGTCTATGCCACACTGGACGGAGGGAAAAACAGATCAACAACGTGGCGATGGTGTTTTCAATGCCTCTATTAAAGCCTTAAAAATGTTAAACGCAGTCGGCTACGGCATGCCAAATTCTGACCTCAAACTCGATTTGGTTTACAACCCCTCAGGTGCCTTTTTACCAGGAAATCAGGCGGCTCTAGAAATTGATTTCAAAAAGGCATTGGCGTCAAAGTTTGACATTCAATTTCATCATTTATTTTCAATAACCAACCTCCCAATCAGTCGTTTTTTAGACTACCTCATAGCCTCTGAAAATTACGAAGATTATATGTATAATCTAGTAGAAGCATTTAATCCCGCCGCTGTGAACAATGTGATGTGCACCAACACCCTTTCGGTAAGTTGGGATGGATGGCTCTACGATTGTGATTTTAATCAGATGTTAGAATTAAAAGTTGACAGTCCTGTTCAACACATTCGTGATTTTAACAAGGAAACTCTTAGCAAACGTACTATTTGTATTTCGCAACACTGTTATGGCTGTACGGCTGGCGCAGGAAGTAGCTGCCAAGGAACAGTCGTCTAAAAAAATGAAAAACTTAATTTTTGTAGTAATAGGTCTGTTATGCGTCAAGGGGTCTAGTCAAGACGCCATTAAAGAGGTGTTGAATAAATACAATGACCATTCTATCCCTTATATATATGTTAATGAACTGAAAGAATTAACAACACAACCCCTCCTTTTTGATACACGTGAACAAGAAGAATATGACATTAGCCATATAAAGGATGCTATCCACCTGGGATTTAATGCGTTTGATTTTTCAAAAAGCACGAGCTTACCCAGTAATAAAAATACAACGATTGTGGTGTATTGTTCCCTTGGAATCCGCTCCGAAATCATTGGTAAACAACTCATTGCGCAAGGTTATACGAAAGTTTACAATTTATATGGCGGCATTTTTGAATGGGTCAATAAAGGCGAAAAGGTTTACCACAACAAACAAGAAACTCAAAAGGTACATGCTTATTCAAAATATTGGGGGAACTACCTATTAAATGGAACTAAAGTATATGAATAAAAGTCTGATTCTTGTTTTTGTGAGAAACCCTGAGTTAGGGAAGGTCAAAACACGGCTTTCTAGAACTGTTGGTGACAGCGCTGGCTTAAAAATATATAACATTTTACTCAGTCATACTGAATCTGTATTAAATTCCATCCCAGTTGATAAAGTCGTATATTACTCGGAAGAAATTCAACAAAACGACTTGTGGAGTGAGACACTTTATCTAAAAAAAGTTCAAAAAGGATTGGATTTAGGAGCGCGTATGCAAAACGCCTTCGAAACGGCTTTTAAGGAGTTGTATGAAAAGGTGGTGATTGTGGGAAGTGATTTATATGATTTGAATACAACTCATATTGAGGACGCTCTCCAGGCTTTAGAAAATCACGAGCTTGTCATAGGACCATCGCTGGATGGAGGCTATTATTTATTAGGAATGAAAGAACTACATTCTGCTGTATTTAAAAATAAGCTATGGGGAACTGACTCCGTTTTAGGGGCTACTTTAAATGACTTAAAACAACAAAATGTTAAACTTTTGGAAGCTTTGAATGACATTGATACATTTGAGGATCTAAAAGCTCATCCAGAACTGTTAAAAACGATTAAAAAAGATGAATAAATTTATTGAAGACACCTCAAATTATCTCAAAGAAAAAGGCTTTGAATCGCCCGAGGTCGGAATCATCCTTGGCACCGGATTGGGGCAGCTTTTAAAGCACGTTGAGATCATTAAAGAAGTGAGTTACAATCACATTCCTAACTTCCCAACAGCAACGGTTGAGTTTCATAAAGGGAAATTAATCTACGGAATTCTTGAGGGTAAAAAAGTCATCGTCATGCAAGGGCGGTTTCATTTATATGAAGGCTATACGCTACAAGATGTTACCTATCCTGTACGCATTATGAAACAGTTGGGCATTACAACGCTCTTAGTTTCCAATGCATCTGGGGCAATAAATTTAGATTACAAAAAAGGAGAATTGATGCTTATTGAGGATCATATTAACTTACAAGGCGGCTCTCCCTTAGCATTTAAAGGCGTCGAACATTTAGGGGAACGTTTTGTGGATATGAGTGCCCCTTATGATGCCGCTCTCAATACCCATTTTGAGTCCATTGCCCTTAAAAATAACATTACTTTACACAAAGGCGTGTATGTGAGTGTGGTTGGACCTCAGCTCGAAACACGTGCCGAATACAAGATGCTAAAACTCATGGGAGCCGATGCCGTAGGCATGAGTACGGTTCCAGAAATTATTGTGGCAAATCATCTTAAATTAAAAGTAGCGGCTGTTTCTGTTTTAACCGATGAATGTGATCCTGAAAACTTAAAACCCGTTGATATTTCGGAAATTATTGAAATGGCTACAAAAGCCGAACCTGATATGATCACCCTGTTTAAAGAATTAATAAAAATCTTATAATAATGAGCTACCTAGACACTACCCACGACGTTTACAAAGAAGCTGCTCTCAGTCCTGATATTGGACTCTGCTGTACCACCAACCCCATTTGGGAACTTCCAGGGCTGAAAATCCCGAAGATTATGCAAGAGATGAATTATGGTTGTGGAAGCACCGTTCATGCCCGTGACCTAACCAATAATCCAAAAATATTATATGTGGGTGTTGGTGGCGGAATGGAATTGCTCCAATTTGCCTATTTCAGTCGTCAAAAAGACGGCGTGATTGGAGTGGATGTGGTCGATGAAATGTTAGAGGCTTCCAAAAAAAATTTCGCCGAAGCTGAAGCTCAAAATCCTTGGTTCAGTAATGAGTTTGTGAGTCTCAAAAAAGGAGATGCCCTCAACTTACCTGTTGAAGATAACAGTATTGATGTGGCCGCACAAAATTGTTTGTTTAATATTTTTAAGGTTGAAGAACTCAAAAAAGCAATTTCTGAAATGTATCGGGTGCTAAAACCACACGGGAAATTGGTAATGAGCGACCCTACCTGTGAGCAGCCCATGAACGACAGACTTCGTGAGGACGAACGTCTTAGAGCCTTGTGCTTGAGTGGAAGTATTCCAATCGCTGAATATGTGAAAATGCTCACAGATGCCGGATTTGGAACCATCGAAATAAGAGCTCGAAAACCCTATAGAATCCTAGATCCCCTTCATTATAATACTGAAGAATTAATCTACATTGAATCGATTGAAGTTGCTGCCATCAAAGACCCAATGCCTACAGACGGGCCATGTGTTTTTACAGGAAAAGCAGCGATATATTACGGCAAAGAAGCCTTTTTTGATGATGAAGCAGGGCATGTTTTAGTGAAAAACCAACCCTTAGCGATTTGTGACAAAACCGCTGCTGCCCTGGCAAACTTAAACCGAAACGATATCTATATTAGCGACTCCACCTTCCATTATGATGGCGGAGGCTGTTGTTAACCTAAACAACTCATGAAACAGATCCACTTTTTAATTTGTAGTTTTCTTCTGTGCTTTTGTACTGCCAGTGCTCAAACTATCGACCATTCTAAATGGACGGATGTTTTACAAGTTTATGTCGCTAAAAATGGAAATGTAAACTATAGGGATTTACAAAATAATCGAATAGTCTTGAATGACTACCTAAATGATTTAGCCTCAAATTCTCCCAAAGACAACTGGAGCAATGCCGAAACAAAAGCCTATTGGATCAATGCTTATAATGCCTATACAATTCAACTAATTCTTGATAATTACCCCCTAAAAAGCATTAAAGATTTAAACGATCCATGGGATCAAACCTTTTTTAAAATCAACGGGGAAACGATGTCTTTGAATACCATTGAACATAAAATTTTAAGACCTATGGGCGATCCGCGAATTCATTTTGCCATTGTATGTGCCTCTGAATCTTGTCCAAAACTTCTGAATTATGCTTATGAGCCGGAGACTTTGAACGATCAATTAGATGAAGTCGCAAAGGAATTTATAAACGATGCTTCCAAAAATAGTTTAACAGCATCTCAAATTACAATTTCAAAAATCTTCAAATGGTTTAAATCTGATTTTCCAAAAGGAGCTGCTTTTATTAACTACCTGAACAATTACAGTACATTGAAAATTCACCCTGAAACAAAAATTAACTATCAAAACTATAATTGGTCTCTGAATGAATAAGATCAGTGTCATTATACCTGTTTTAAATGAAGCTAAAAACATAGGAGGCTTATTGGACTATTTGGTCCAAAATTCGAACGATCCCTTAATTTCAGAAATACTGGTCGTGGATGGTGGCAGTACAGATGGTTCTCAAAAAATAGTGTCTGAACTTTCAAAAACACAGCCAAAAATCATTGGATTAAACAGTCCTAAAGGACGTGCAAAACAAATGAATTTTGGAGCATCACAATCCAAAGGCAGCGTTTTGTATTTTTTACATGCAGACTCCATACCACCAAAACACTTTGACCAATACATTGTAGATGCCATGGATAAAGGATCAAAAACAGGCTGTTTTAAAATGAAATTTGACAACTCCCATTGGTGGTTACAATTGGCAGGATGGTTTACACAATTTAATTGGAAATCATGCCGTGGAGGCGATCAAAGTTTATTTATAGAAAAAATAGCCTTTGAAGCTATAGGAGGGTTTAATGAAGATTTCGTTATTTATGAAGATAATGACTTAATTTATAAATTATATAAACAATATAATTTTAAGGTACTTCCGTATTGGCTGACAACATCATCAAGAAGGTATCAATCCAATGGTATCTGGAAATTACAATTTCATTTTTGGATGATTCACTTAAAAAAAATCTTTGGAGCATCACCCAAAACACTAGAAGCCTATTATGTAAAACATATTCTGTAACTTTGACTAACCTTAAATATCTATAACTTATGTTTACCAAAAAGTCACCTAGTCTTTTAAAATGGAGTTTAAAATACTCCTTAAGTGCTGCATTTGCTGGCATAATATGTTGTGTTGCACCAGCAGTTTTGTTTATGTTTGGTCTTATGGGAGGCGTTTATGCAATCTCATTTGCTGATTTCTTTTACAATGATGATGGAAGTGAAGGAACAGGTTCTTTAATCCTCAAGGGAGTCGCTATTCTAATTGGAATATATGGCGTATATTCTTTCAGGAAAAAACAAAATCAATGCTCTATAGACCCTAAAAGAAAACGTAAAAATATGCTAATTCTTATCATAACCATAATTGTATTAGGCTTTGGCATATTTCTTAGTTTAGAGAAATGGTCATCATGGTATTTCGATACTTATATTGTGCCAGCTCAGCAACAGGAATTAAAGAATTAAACTCATTTGACCGAAACTATAACCGTTATAATTCCTGCCTATAATGAAGAAAATTCTATAGGAAACGTCATCCGAGACCTCCCAGATTTCGTATATGAAATTATCGTAGTCAATAACAACTCAACCGATGCTACAGAAAAAAACGCAAAGGATGCTGGCGCTACTGTGCTAACAGAATTTAAAGCAGGTTATGGTAATGCGTGTTTAAAAGGAATTGAGCACATAAAACAACAAAAAAAAACTACTGATATCGTGGTGTTTTTGGATGGGGATTATAGTGATTACCCTGAAGAACTCACAAAAATTATAGCCCCTATTATTGAAAATGATATTGATTTTGTGGTTGGGAATCGGGTCAAAAACTTTAGAGAAAAAGGCGCGATGCAGCCTCAACAAATTTTCGGAAATTGGCTGGCAACCTTTTTAATGCGTGTGTTTTTTAAATCAAAATTTACAGATTTGGGGCCGTTTCGTGCGATTAAATTTGACACCTTAATGTCCTTAAAAATGGAAGACCCTACTTATGGGTGGACGGTTGAAATGCAATTAAAAATATTAAAACAACAATTTACTTATAGGGAAATCCCCGTAAGGTATCGCAATAGAATAGGAGTTTCAAAAGTTTCTGGTACGGTAAAAGGTAGTATATTTGCAGGAATTAAGATATTAACTTGGATAATTAAATACAGTTTCAAATAATGCTATTAGAAATCATCATAATTTGCGTTTACTCTATTGCGCTCATACTTATATTTATGTATGCTTTAGCCCAATTGAATTTGTTATTCAATTATATTAAATCTCAAAAAACCTCAAAAAACAGTCCAGAATTTGATTTCTCCAATGCTGACGAAATTCCTTATGTAACCATTCAACTTCCCGTGTTTAACGAGATTTATGTGATGGATCGCCTGTTAAAAAATATTGTCCTTCTTGATTATCCAAAAGATAAATTAGAAATCCAGGTTCTTGACGATTCCACAGATGAATCTGTAGAGTCCACGGCTATTTTGATTGAAACTTTACAAGAAAAAGGTTTTGATATTCAACACATTCAAAGAACAAACCGTGAGGGTTTCAAAGCTGGAGCCCTTAAAGAAGGTTTAGTAAATGCAAAAGGGGAATATATTGCCATATTTGATGCCGATTTTTTACCACAAACAGACTGGCTAAAACGTACCATTCCCTTTTTTAGGGATGAAGCCGTTGGGGTTGTACAAACACGTTGGGGTCATATCAATCGAAATTACTCTGTTCTTACGAGAATACAGGCCTTTGCTTTAGATGCTCATTTTACACTTGAACAAGTAGGAAGAAATTCAAAAGGACACTTTATTAACTTTAATGGAACAGCAGGCGTTTGGCGTAAAACTTGTATTATAGATGCAGGAAACTGGGAGGGTGATACCTTAACTGAAGATCTTGATTTGAGTTACAGAGCTCAGCTTAAAAATTGGAAATTTAAATACTTAGAAGATGTCGAAACACCTGCAGAATTGCCTATAGCCATCAGTGCTGCAAGATCGCAACAGTTCAGATGGAATAAAGGAGGTGCTGAAAATTTTCAAAAGATGATGCGGCGCGTTTTAAAGAGTAAAAACATTTCTGCCAAGACAAAATTACATAGCTTACTTCATTTACTGAACAGTACCATGTTTTTGAACGTTCTAATTGTTGGTATTCTAAGCATCCCAATGCTGTATATAAAAAATGAATATGCGCATCTAAAAATGTATTTTTATGTGATGAGCTTTTTTGTAATTAGCACCCTTATTTTCTTTATTTGCTATTGGTTTATGTACAAAAAATCACATGGCTCAAGTTTAAAAAGCTTTGTGCAATATATTGCTTTGTTCTTTACTTTTTTCTCAATTGCAATGGGCTTCTCTTTACACAATTCGATTGCTGTTTTAGAAGGTCATTTTGGTAAACGCAGTGATTTTGTACGGACTCCAAAATTTAACATCAAAGCACTTTCTGATAATTGGAAAACGAATAAATATCTTAGAAAAAACATCTCTGTAAATGTTATATTTGAAGGCTTATTGATGCTCTATTATGGCTTCGGAATGTACAGTGCATTTATCGTAGGCGATCAAGGAGGTGATTTTGGATTGTTCCCATTTCATCTGATGCTATTTTTAGGTTTTGGATTTGTGTTTTTCAAATCGCTATCTTCAAAATTTTAACTACTTATCCCCTGACTTGTGGAGTTTAATAGGTCAATCTTAAATTCAAAATACACCTTACTTTTTTCTAGTAGCTTAAGTCTTGTTTTGTATGTTGTATGGGCTTACGATTTGGCACGTTTTGAACATTTCAAACTTTTCACACTATACAGTATTCTATTTGGTTGTTATTACTTGATTTTAAAACAAGTCCAATTAAAAGTGCAGTATTTAACCTATTTAGCAATCGGTTTGCGTCTGGTTTTTTTATTTGCCATTCCTAATTTATCTCAAGATTTCTATCGGTTTATATGGGATGGAAGGCTCGTAGTATCAGGACTCAACCCCTACCTAACAACTCCAAATGATTTAATGGTTTCCCAACCAGATTTATTTCCACAAATGAAACTACTTTTTGACGGTATGGGGCCGTTAAGTGCAGGGCATTACTCCAATTACCCCCCTCTACATCAACTCCCATTTATAATGGCCGCAATCTTCGCTAAACACAGTATTATAGGATCGGTTGTGCTATTGAGACTCTTATTAATTGGTGCAGATTTTGGCATCCTTATTTTTGGTAAAAAACTACTGAAGAAACTACAACTGCCCACAAAAAATATCTATTGGTTTATATTAAACCCTTTGGTTATTATTGAACTAACTGGCAACCTTCATTTCGAAGGTTTTATGCTGTTCTTTTTTGTCATGGCACTGTATTTCATACATGTCAAAAAATGGCATTTGGCTGCCTTTACAATGGCACTATCTATTGCGGTAAAATTAGTACCCCTATTGAGCCTTCCTTTGTTTTTGAATAAATTAGGCTGGAAAAAAAGCATTCAATTTTACCTCACTATTGGAGGTGTTTTTACCCTGCTCTTTGCTCCCTTTATAAACGGTGATTTTTTTGAAAACTACAGAGCAACCATTGGACTATGGTTTTCTAATTTTGAGTTTAATGCGAGTTTTTATTACCTTCTAGATTGGGGGTTAGAAACAACCACAAATCTAAAATTGATTCATGGCATGGGCATCATCGTAGTGAGTTTTATAGGATTGCAGATCAGCTATCAATTAATCCAAAATAAAACCAAAACAACAGCACTAATTCTCACCGTTTTATGGGTCTTTACGGGTTATTATTTAATCTCTACTACCGTGCACCCGTGGTACATTATAAGCCTATTATTACTCTCCATTTTCACACCCTATAAGTTTGTACAAGTGTGGAGCTATACTTTGATTTTTAGCTATTTCGCTTACAATCAATTTAGTGTTGATGAAAACGGGTATATGCTCTGTTTAGAATACCTTCCTGTGTTGAGTTTTTTAGTGTGGGAACTAATTAATAAGAGTAAATTAAAGCATCATTAAATTACTTATCTCCTGCTCTGTAAGGTGTTTCCAGTGACCTCTTGGCAAGTCTTTTTTTGTAAGAGGTCCAATAGATACACAGTCCATTTTAACAATCTCATATTTAAAGTGATCAAAAATCAATCTCAAAATGGTGTTGCCCGTATTTTTTATTTGAAGCCCAATTTCATTTTTAGACACACCTTCTATATAACTAATGGCCTCAACGGAAACTAGCTTTCCTTGATGTTTAAAACCTTCTTGAATACTTTTTAGATGTTCAAACTTCAAAGACTTATCTAATTCTATATGGAACAAACGCGTCACCCCATGTTTAGAATTCGTGAACTTGGCATGCAGTTGTTCATCATTTGTAAATAGAATCAACCCGAGAGAATTTCTTCCAAGACGTCCTATAGGTCTAATTTTTGCATCAGTCGCATTGGCAACTAAGTCCATCACCGTTCGGCCTTTACCTTCACTGGTCGTTGTCGCAAAACCTTTGGGTTTATTTAATAGAACATACGCTTTTTTCTCAGGATTGATACGTGCACCATCAAAACGAACCTCATCTTCCAAACGAACCTTATACCCCATTTCGGTAACAACCTTTCCGTTGACCATGACACTCCCAATACTGATATGCATATCTGCTTCACGGCGTGAACACATTCCAGAATTTGAAATGTATTTATTTAAACGAATTTCATCGGAATTGGAATTTGCCTTTAGTTTTGGTTTTGAAAGCGTTGTCTTTTTCTTTGTATAAGACGTTTCAGGCCCCTTCAATTTTGAGGGTCTAGACTTTCCTATACGTTTATCTGAGTTTTTGTTCGCTTTTGCCATGATTAATTTTTTGCAAATGTAACGCATTCATAGGCAATGTTTGTTATTTTTTTAGTTATAATAACTTTGACAGAATGAGCATTGGGTTTAATAAAATAATACTAAAAACCCCTAACAAAATAAGCAATTTTAATAGATTATGAATGTGTACGTACTGACGTTGATTTTTTGCTAGAAATACAAGAATAGTAACAATACAAAGCAAGCTCACACTCCCATAAAAGAAATAGTCCATCCTCCCTAAATCATAGCTTTTCACCAAGTATCCTGTGACTAAAATATTAACCGTAACTAAAACTACGATCATAATTTTAGCAATTTTTTCTCCGTAAACAACGGGGATTGTTTTATATTCTAAGGAAAAATCACCTTTTAAATTTTCCAAGTCTTTTACCAGTTCTCGCATCGATAAAATTAAAAACAAATAAAATCCAAAAATAAATATCAATCCACTGTAGTTTTTATAATACAGAAAGATTGCAAAAAAAGGAGTGATGGTTAAAATTGCTGAAACCAAATTCCCGATAATGGGCATTTTCTTTATTTTATGTGAATAAAACCAGATTGCAAAAATATAAATTGAAAAGAATAAAACAGATCGAAATGACACATAACTAGCAATGACAACAACAATAAAATTAATTATAAAATAGAGAATTAACTTTGTATTTTGACTTACGTATTGCTCTAAAGTTGATTTATGAGGGCGGTTGATACTGTCTTTTTCACTGTCGTAAAAATTATTAATAATATAGCCAGAAGCAATGGCGCCTACTGTTGCTAAAATCAATGCAAAAAGAGAGCGATCCAACAAAATTTGAGAGAGTGATTGCGAGGGAGGTGCCATAATAAAAATAGCTGTAATGTATTGTGCAATAACTATGAGCGCCAGATTAAAACCTCTTACAACTACAAACATGCTAAATAATTTTAACATCATCTGTTTTTGAGCTGGCGTAAACATAATAAGGGTTTAGAAGTTATAAACGACTTCTAGTTTGTGATCGATAAGTGCTTTTTGAGCGGCCTGAAAATCTTCAGTGAACCCAAGAATATACCCGCCACCGCCAGATCCGCAAAGTTTTAAATAATAGGCATTTGATTCAATACCCGCTTTCCAAATAGAATGAAACTTCTTAGGAATCATGGGTTTAAAATGATTTAAAACGACTTTAGAAAGTTGTTTGGTATTTCTAAAAAGGGAATTAACATCTCCTTTTAAAAAATCTTCAACACAAGCATCAGTGTGTTTGATGAATTGATTTTTAAGCATTGTTCTGAAACCTTCTTGCTTCATTTTTTCCATAAAAATACTTACCATTGGAGCAGTTTCCCCAATAATACCGCTATCTAAAAGAAAGACTGCACCTTTCCCATTGGCATTTTGAGAAGGAATTCCTGTTGCTTCAATATTGTCTTTGGAATTTATAAGAATCGGAATACTTAAATAGCTGTTTAACGGATCTAAACCTGATGATTTTCCATGAAAAAAAGATTCCATTTTCGAAAAAATAGCTTTTAGTTTTAATAACTTTTCGCGCGTAAGATTTTCTAAAACGGTGATTTTGTCTTGGGCATATTTATCATACAAGGCAGCAACCAATGCACCACTACTTCCTACCCCATACCCTTGGGGTATAGAGGAATCAAAATACATTCCAGCAGTGATGTCTTTTTCAAGCTGAACCAAATCAAACACTACTAATTCAGTATCAATATCAGAAAGATGCTGATGAAATTTATTTAAATTAAGGTTCGAATCTACTGCGGATGGACTTGTGTTTTCATCCATTTTCAAAGCACCCTTATAAAAATTATAAGGAATGGAAAGTCCTTTAGAATCTTTGATGATCCCATACTCCCCAAAGAGTAAAATTTTAGAATAAAAAAGTGGTCCTTTCATTGGATTGACTTAGAGTTCAAATATACATTAATTTTTTATTGGTTGTGCACCTTGTCCTAACTTGTCTTCAATAAAATGCCCATTTTGACAATGTACTGCCAGTTCTGTTTTAATAAATTCTTGAATTTCTTTCGCTTCAGCCTCTGGAAATAACACATGAACATTGGCCCCCGCATCAAGAGTAAAACAAATATGAAGTCCTGTTTGTGCTCTAAATGCCCAAATTTTATTTATGATTTCTAAAGTATTAGGTTTCATTAATATGAAATACGGATCGCTACTCATCATCATGGCATGCAGTGTGAGTGCTTCACTTTCTACAATGCGAATGAATGTGCTTAAATCTCCCGATTTTAAAACGGAAATTAAGGCGTCTAAATTGGAATGTGCTTGTGTAAAACGTTGCTCTGCAAAAGGATGGTTGTGCATCAAATTATGACCCACAGTACTGCTTACCTGTTTCTCTCCTTTATCAACTAAAAGAATTGTATCATGATAGTTTGTAAAATTTTGATGGACTTCATACGGGTATTTAATTCCTAATAAATCTGAGCTGCCCTCAATATTGGCATGCGTACCCCAAACAACTAAATTGCCTTCAATACTTCGGCAGGCACTTCCAGATCCCAACCGGGCTAAAAAGGAGGCTTTCTTATTGAAAAATTCTTTTGACATATCTGGGTTTAATTGCTGTTCAACTTGCATTAAACACAACGCTAAAGCACTCATCCCTGATGCCGAAGAGGCAATCCCTGAACTGTGTGGAAACGTATTTGACGTTTCTATAACAAAATGGTATGTTCGTAAAAAAGGGAGATACACTTCAATCCGATTAAAAAATTGTTCAATTTTCGGTTTAAAATCTTCCTCTAAGACGCCCTCTAAAAACACCTCAAAAGAGAACCCTTCTGAAGTCTTTTTTTCAAACTTAAGAGAGGTCGTTGTTTTACAGTTGTCTAACGTAAAACTAATGGATGGGTTGGCGGGGATTTGATGTGCTTTTTTACCCCAATACTTGACCAGAGCAATATTACTCGGAGCACTGTAAGCAGCCGCACCACGCTCTAAAAGTTGCTTATAAGGTTTTGGAATGAATTCGTTTACAATCATAAAATTGGCATGAATGACAAAGATACTAACTTCCCTTTATTTATTTGTTATTTAGATAAGTGTTGTGACGCAATAAAAGCACTTGTCCAAGCATTTTGAAAATTAAAACCGCCGGTGACTGCATCTATATTTAAGACTTCTCCAGCAAAAAACAGGTTTTTAAACTGTTTGCTTTCAAAGGTTTTAAAATTGACACCCTTCAATTCCACACCACCTGCGGTGACAAATTCTTCTTTAAACGTACTTTTTCCATCCACAGTAAATACAGCTTCTGTAAGTTGACTGGCTATTTTTTGCAGTTGTTGTTTATTGACCTCAGCCCAACGAAGATCGTCAGGAATTTCTGAAGCAATCACCAATTGTTCCCACAAACGTCTTGGAAGCTCAAATTGAGATGTTTTTAAAATTGTTTTTTTTGGGAATGCTGTTTTAATTTCTAATAAACGTTCCAAACAATCTGAAAATTCTTGTTTGATAAAGTTAACTTTAATCTGAAACTTATACTCTCTTTCTGCCAATTCCAAAGCACCATAAGCGGATAGCTTTAGAATGGAAGGCGCACTCAACCCCCCATGAGTTACAAGTAACGGCCCTTCAGATTGTAACGTGCTATTCACTACTGAGATGTGGACATCTGCCGCGACTACACCTGGAATAGATTTAAGACGCGGATCTTTAATATTAAAGGTAAACAAAGAAGGAACTGGAGAAATGACTTGGTGGCCAAGCGATTCTAATAGTTTCCAAATTTTTGGATTACTACCCGTCGCAATTAACAGTTTTGGAGCGCTAAAAATTCCTTTTGTAGTATTTAATTCCCAAGTGTCATTTTCGTGTTTAATTTCTTGTACTGAGTGATTTAACAACACTTCAATATGACGTGTTTTAACTTCTTCTAAGAAGCAATCGATAATGGTTTGTGAGGAGTTTGAAACAGGAAACACACGCCCATCGTCTTCAATTTTTAAGGGGACACCGCGATCTTCAAACCATTGCATAGTATCGCCAGTCATGTAGTTGTGAAAAGGACCTCGTAACTCTTTTTCACCTCTAGGATAATTTAAGACCAATTCATCAGGTATAAATTCGGCATGGGTTACATTACAACGTCCACCTCCTGAAATTTTAACTTTAGAAAGCACGTTAGCACCTCGCTCTAAAATAGCTATTTTTAAATTTGGATTCTGAGTTGCTGTATTGATTGCCGCAAAAAAACCTGCGGCACCTCCGCCTACAATTAAAACATCGTAATTATTCACACTGCAAAAGTATAAACTAAAGCGGGATTTCCATTACAGAAAGCCCGCTTTATATAAACTTAACAAATACTGATGCTAAACACCACTATTAAAAAATTATCGAAGTAGTTTATGGGAGTGAAAAAGTGATTGATGTACTAGTACCAAATTGACCTCCTTGAGCTAAGGTTTCCAAACAAACTGGCTTTTAACTATAAACGAACCATCCCCATAACTACAACATATACCGTCTCCCCAAGCATCAAATATTGTGAAGGTATAATCACCGTCAGGAAGTGTGTACGATGCATTAAAAGCTGTTTCTCCTGGATAAGGTCCTCCAGACGCAACAATTGTATTGGCAGAATTCGTGATTTCCCAACTTGTCTCTTCAGGATAACTATCAAAATCTATTGCCAAATGTATATCGTTAGATTCACATATTTTGGTATATGTAATTGTAATCTCTTCTGATGTTGACACTAATCTAAGAACAATAGTTTTTGTGACACCTGTTGGTATGTTAAGTAATTCAAAATCAATCATGGTTGAACCACTGAGTTGACCTGCACTAATATCTACATTTCCACTAAAACTATATTCAAGTGCACTTCCTGTTGAAGCACTGGTTACCTCAATTGGAATAGAACGGTCTGCAGTATGTGCTTCTGAAGTTGCAACAACGACTTCAAACGAGTCGGAGAGTGGATTCACGATTATGGATCCTGAGCTTGTTTCAAAAGAATCGACTGGCGAGATAGCTTGAAATTCTTCAGTATTTATATCACATGAATTAAATACTATTGCCATTAATAATAAGGCTAAAAAGTAGGTTTTTAATTTCATAATCAATTAGGGGTTAAGTTATAATTCGAGCAATATATAATTTTTTAATTTAAAAAAATAAATTATTCTCAATAAAAAATGGTTTAAATTAAATTATTTATTGTAAAATGCAATTTATATTGTTTATTCTTCATTAATAAAAGTAAAACAATATACGCACATACAAAAAACTACACTATATAGAAAAATAATGAGCAACCCAAACCTCAAATACCTAACAAGAATTACAACAAGAATAGACTGTCTCAACAACAGATAAAGAATTTCTTGATACGAACTATCCTCGAAGCAAAGCCTTGGGGAGTTCTTTTCGATTAAAATTAATCATCTATTCAGAGTGTTATAAAATAATGGATTTTTAAATAGTTTGAAACTTGATAAGTTTAAACAAAAAAGCCTCTCAAGATGAGAGGCTTTTTGTTGTTTAGTGCGGGCGGGGAGACTCGAACTCCCACACCTCGCGGCACTAGATCCTAAGTCTAGCGTGTCTACCAATTCCACCACGCCCGCTAAACATCCCTTAAATAGGGACGCAAATATAAACAATAGTTTATAAATACAAATAGTAGATAGAACTATTTCTTTAATGGTATTTTCGTAAATTTACATTTAAAAATTTTCAAACTATGTACTCATTACAATCTTATCTCAAATCAAACAAAGAGCGCTTCGTTCAAGAGCTTTTTGATCTTCTTAAAATTCCGTCCGTTAGTGCCGATTCAGCCTACGCAAAGGATGTGTATAACGCTGCCGATTTTGTGGCCGATAGTTTAAAGACTGCCGGGTGTGATACCGTAGAAATTTGTCAAACAAAAGGATTTCCTATCGTCTATGGAGAAAAACTAATAGACCCTAAACTCCCAACGATTTTAGTATATGGTCATTATGATGTGCAACCTGCAGATCCAATTGAATTATGGGACGCTCCTGCTTTTGAACCTATCATTAAAAAAACTGAACTCCACCCTGAAGGTGCCATCTTTGCTAGGGGGGCTTGTGATGATAAAGGACAAATGTATATGCATGTGAAAGCCCTGGAGTTTATGACCTCAACGGATCAATTGCCGTGTAACGTTAAATTTATGATTGAAGGTGAAGAAGAAGTCGGTAGTGAAAATCTAGCTGATTTTGTCAAAAATAACACAACCAAACTAAAAAATGATGTCATCTTAATTTCAGATACAGGCATGATTGCTAAGGACATACCATCCATAACAACAGGACTTCGAGGCTTGAGTTATGTAGAGGTCGAAGTGACAGGGCCAAATAGAGACTTGCACTCCGGTATTTACGGAGGAGCAGTCGCTAATCCAATAAATGTATTGGCTAAAATGATCGCCTCCTTACATGATGAAAACAATCACATTACCATCCCTGGGTTTTATGATAAGGTCGAGGAATTATCGGATGAAGAACGTGCAGAAATGGCAAAAGCACCGTTTTCGTTAGAAGACTATAAAGATTCTTTAAAAATCAATGCGGTCTATGGCGAAAAAGGGTACTCAACCAACGAACGTAATTCCATTCGTCCAACCCTCGATGTAAACGGTATTTGGGGTGGCTACACGGGTGAAGGTGCTAAAACTGTTATTGCTAGTAAAGCGTATGCGAAAATCTCAATGCGTTTAGTGCCTAATCAGGATTGTGAAAAAATTACATTGCTTTTTAAAGCGCATTTTGAAAGCATTGCCCCAGAAGGAGTGACTGTGAAAGTGACGCCACATCATGGAGGTCAAGGTTATGTAACTCCGATAGACACTATCGGATACAAAGCTGCTGCAATGGCTTATAAAGACACGTTTGGAACTGCTCCCATTCCACAACGCGGTGGAGGAAGTATTCCAATTGTGGCCTTATTTGAAAAAGAATTAAAGAGTAAAACCATTTTAATGGGCTTTGGGTTGGACAGTGACGCCATCCACTCGCCTAATGAACATTTTGGGCTTTTTAATTACTTTAAAGGGATTGAAACAATTCCACTGTTTTATAAATATTTTACAGCACTTCAATCTTAAATTTTATATCAATTACAAGCTATTTACCAATCACTATTTGTTGTGAAAATACCTTTTTGTTTTGAGTCATACGGACAAAATACGTTCCTTTAGAGAGTTGACTCATATTTAATTTTGAACGTTTTTCAGTTAACACTTTTTGAAGCACCTGCTTACCTTCTATTGAAAATAACTCAAACATCAAATCGTCATTTAAAGAATGTTCAATCGTTAGTATTGATGAAGTTGGGTTCGGATATATATTAATCGTATTTAATTTGAATGTATGAGTTCCTAAGGATGTAAAATCAACGCAAGCGCTCAATTCCGTACATGAACCCACGGTCACTTCAACAGCATAACTACCGCTTATTGTAGGAGAAAAGGATTGATTAACTTCGGAAGGTATTGGAAGGTTTGTACTACAATCCACCCATTGATAGCTGGCATTATCCATGTTAGAGGTCAAAGTCGAGGAACTGACTGTTAGCGAATTATCTACAGAAACCAAACTTCCTTTAGTTACCATATAAGACATAATTAATTTTGCTAATTCATGAAAATAGGGCAAATCCAAGGAGCTAAACCGATCACTAGAAGAATGGTAGTAAGGGGTCTGATCGTCATTGTCCCAAGACTCTCCAACCAACACAGCAGAATATCCTTGATCCCAAAAACGAGCGTGATCACTCGCTGTAGTACCTGGGTTGACAACATTCACATTTAAGTTAAAGTTATAGGTTGCTAATAATGCAACTAAATCATCTTTCATTTCTATAGAATTTGCAATAGGACGCACATCGATATCAAAATCATCGTCATCATCGCCATCATACCCCATCATATCGATATTTAAAACACCCAATATGTTGTCCCCATTGTTATTGGCTTGGCTTGCATAAAAATTTGCACCTCTAAGCCCAATTTCTTCTTCATCCCACAAGGCATAAACAAGGGTATTGTCCATACATTGAGTCGATAAAATTCGAGCAACCTCTAAGACAGTTGCAGTTCCAGAAGCATTGTCATCTGCACAATAGTCTGCTACTGAATCATAATGTGCACAAATAATATAGATGTCGTTTGGATTGGTTTTTCCTAGCTGTGTCGCAATAATATTGCGTCCGTTGGTATTAAAGGGCTGATCGGTTACAGTGAGGTTGTTCATTGCATTAAATTTTTCAACCAAATAATCTCCGGCAAGGTCATTATTGGATTGTTCTCTATTTAATATTGTCACGGAATTACCCCCAACATTTGTTGCAACTTCTCCAGTAAACTCTTGAAGGGTTTGACTTAAAGAATCTAAACTTACAGCATTAATAAGATCTAATTCTGTTTGCGCAGAGAGTGCTCCTATTAGGGAAAAGCTAAGACTAAAAAGTAAAAATACTTTTTTCATAATGTTAAGTTGATCGTTTCTCCAAAACTACATAAAGTTTATTCAAGTTGAGCTCTTAATTTTTTAGGCATATTTTTAACTACCATGGCATAGCTATGGTCAATGAGTTCAAAAAGAAATTGAGGCGAAAACCCACAGTTATTTAAATAAATAGTATTCCAATGTTTTTTATTGGCGTGAAATCCAGGGTGAATAGAATCATAATCGTTGCGGAGTTCCTCGGCATAATCCGGATCACATTTCAAGGTAATGGAGGGGGTTCCTTGCTCCCATGCCTCGAGTGGACAAAGCGCAAATATTTTTCCTAAAACCTTATACACTAAAGTACTCTCATCAAAAGGAAATTCTTCAGTGGTTTGTTCTTTTTTTAAACAAAAAGATTGAATGGCATCAATTGGAATCATTAGGGTTTTGAGGTTTCTTTGTCGTATAATTTATACAATATTGGCTTGCTCGGGGAAGCATCGTTTTCAAAAGGTGCAATTAAAATATTTAAAATATACTTTCCGTCGAGCACTGAGTTAGGAACATAAACAAGTTCTGTAATCGTTGCATCCATACGCATTTCACCTCCTACATTCCAAAAAGCTTTGTGTGCTAAAAGTTGTCCATCATCCTTTTCTTTATCGACACTTGGTGTATCGACTAACAAGTGCTTCACCCCTTTTTCACGAAGGTAAATGGCAGCCGCTTCCGTAAGGTAGGGCGGATTTGTATGGGCGTATTGTCGGTTCAATTTATCGGTTGTATTGGGAAGCGTTCTAATCACAACAGCTTCTCTTTTTTTATTACCTATCGCATAACGCAGTTGTTTTTCGGAGATAATAAAATCCCCATTTAAAGCTTCTGGAACAACCGTGATGACTTCCGCTACAAACAAAAACTGTGTCAAACACTTGTTGATGGAATGGACTTCTTTAGTAATGTGTCCCACACATTCTGTGTGTGTTCCGTGTGCGTGGGGGTTAAATTCGATTGTATTAAAATTAACCGAAGCCCCCTCTTTGACACTTCCAGTCCATCCTTTTACTTTGGCAGGAACTATTTTTGGTGGAGGCAAATACCATGCATTTACATTCTCTTCTGAAGCACGAAATGAAATTGAAATATCCAAAGGTTGATCTATATAGATCGTATAAGTTCGACTGTTGGCTTGAATAATTGCTTTCATAGTTGTATGTGTTTAACGGTCACATGAATTATCTAAAGCAGAAAGATTCACTATGAATCACTGTTATAAAAAAAACCTGTTTTGAACGTGCTTGGTTCGTATGTAAATTTAATAAATTTGATCAAATTAAAAACAAATCAGAAGCAATTCCGTCCGAAAGAAATTTGCCTGTCTTTGTGATTTTTAAATGATTTTCCTCTAAAAAAAGCAATTCAGAAGCTCTAAATTTTTCTGAGTTCTCAAGCAATTTATTTTTAATTTCAAGACCAAAATCCGTTTCAATTTTTTTGAGTGAAATACCCCAAATGGTTCGTAAACCGGTCATGATGTATTCGTTGAATCTGTTTTCTACAGACAACACTTCCGATTCAAACGGTCGTACATTGGCTTCTAATGATTTGATATACTTCGTATTGTTTGATATGTTCCAACTTCTACTTTTACCGTCAAATGAATGTGCCGAAGGTCCCACACCCATATAGGGTTTCCCCAGCCAATAACTTGTATTGTGTCTTGAAAAATATTCGGGATGTCCAAAACTACAGGTTTCATAATGCGTCAAGCCTTGTTTGGATGTTTCCTCTAGCAATACCTCAAAATGTTTTGCTGATACTTCATCATCCATTGGCGGGTGACTTCCTTTATTTATAAAATGCTCTAGTGCTGTTTTTGGCTCGACTGTGAGCGCATAACAAGAGAGGTGTTTGATGCCAAACCCTAAAGCAGTTTGCAAATTTTCACGCCACTGTTCTACAGACATCGTCGGCATTCCAAACATTAAATCGATGGTAATATTATCAAAATAGGATGTGGCAATTTCCAAACATTTTTTTGCTTCATTGGCGTTATGAACTCTATTCATTACCTTTAAATCAGATTCACTAAAAGACTGAATTCCAATGCTTAATCGATTTATTTTGGTGTTTGAAAGGGCTTTTATATATTCAACATCCAAATCATCTGGATTGGCTTCAAGGGTGATTTCAGGAGTGTCGGACACCGTATAGTGTTCAAATACAGTTTTAAGAACCGTGTTTAGCTCCGAAACTTCTAGCACAGTAGGCGTGCCTCCTCCAAAGTAAATCGATTGAATTTCTTCATTCTGGTATTCCGATTTTCTAAGGATTAGTTCTTTATAAACCGCTTTAATAAATGCCGATTTAGAATTTTGGTTTGTCGAAAAGTGAAAGTTACAGTAGTGACAAGCTTTTTTACAAAATGGAATGTGGATATAAATACCTGACACTGAAATGGAGTTTTTGATTAATATTTGAACACTTTCGCATTGATAATGTGCTGTAAGTGATGGTTGCAATGCCAAGCATAAATGGCCAAACTCTCTTGCAAAGAAATACATTCATTTCCTTCTGGATGGATATAGGTTCTTTGAAATTGTACGGTCTCTAATTGATCTAATAAAAACACCCAACGTTGATGAATTCCAGCTAAGAGCTTCGTTGAGCTTTGAATGCTATAATCTACCGTGTCATTCAGCGTTGCCCACTGTGCCTCCTTATAAGGTTTGATGATAGGATTGTCTTCCGTGAGTGCCAATTTAAAACGAGTGATACTATTCATGTGGCTGTCAATACAATGACCAACCACTTGTTGAATTGTCCAACCCTCGGGACGGTATTTATAATGAAGTTCCTTATCTGTAAGAGGGATTACTTCTTTTGTCACAAGCGAAGGAAACTGTCTGATGGATTGTATCCAACTTTCAATATGGGTGGGTTCAATTTTGGTAGGAATTTTAGGTTTCCCTATTGGATATTTGAGGGTTTCTATGTCCATAGGGATCGTTTATTTTTTAACTCTGCTTTCATTTTGCTTTACAAAGGCACTCCAGCCCGTATAACTTTTGCCACCAGTAACTTTTCCTTGGTTATAAAAATGGCAAACTGCCGCTGCCAACCCATCTGTTGAATCGAGGTTTTTGGGTAATTCTTTTAACTCTAAAAGACTTTGCAACATTTTAGCGACTTGTTCTTTACTGGCATTTCCATTTCCTGTGATGGCCATTTTAATTTTTTTTGGAGAATACTCTGTAATTGGAATTTCTCTGGAAAGTCCAGCAGCCATCGCAACCCCTTGAGCCCTTCCGAGTTTTAACATACTTTGCACATTTTTACCAAAAAAAGGGGCTTCAATCGCAATTTCGTCAGGATGAAAAGTGTCTATCAGCTCAATGGTACGCTCAAAAATAAGTTTGAGTTTTAAGTAATGGTCGTCATATTTTTTTAGTAACAATTCATTCAATTGTAAAAACTCCATAGTTTTTCCCTTGACTTTTATCAATCCAAAGCCCATGATAGTGGTTCCGGGATCAATCCCTAATATAATTTTTTCTTCAGCCATTAATCTACCCTTAGAATTATTGGCAATTGAAATGCCGTTTGCACTTGCTGACTTCTTTTAATCGCAGGATATAATTTAGGAAGCCCCTCTAAACTACGTGTTAAAATGGAGTCCAACAAGGGGAGTTGTTCTCTAGTCAGTTCCTGTGTTTGTATTTTAGAAATTTGAAGCTCTCCGCTATTGGAAACCAATAAATCGATACGAATTGTATCCTTCACCGTTTGTGAGACGATAATGTTTTGTGTTCCAAAATATTCAGAAATATGTGTTGTAATGGTTTGTTCAAAACAATTTTTACTGTCTTGAAAGTCAATAGAATTTTCACAATTTTCAAAATTGGGATAGCGATCGACTTCATTCCAATTAAACGTCTTTAACTCTTCCATTAAAATCGTATCAGAATCGAGTTTCTTTTTTTCATAATAATTACATGAATAAAAAAAACAGAAAAGTAAGACAAAAGCTAAATATCTCATTGGTTCATTGTGAACCCTAAAATTACAATTTTTATTTTTAAATAGGTGAAAACTAAATTAGATTAGACTTTTGGACCTCCAGCCATAATTTCTTCATTGGCATAGCTTTCAAACTTCTTGAAATTTGTTTTAAATGAGGCTGCTAATTTATGAGCTGTTTTATAAAAGCCTTCATCATTTTTCCATGATTTTCGAGGACTTAAAAATTCTGTCGGCACATTTGGGCACAATCTTGGTTGAAGCACTCCAAAAACAGAGTGAATATGGTAATTATCTTTATTGGCGGCCTCTAAGGATCCATCCATTGCTGCATTGATCATTGCGCGCGTGTACTCCAATTTCATACGCGATCCTATTCCATATGGCCCACCAGTCCAGCCTGTATTTACCAACCAAACAATGACGCCAGTAGCCTTCATTTTAGCACTCAGCATTTCGGCGTATTTTGTGGGGTGTAAGGGCATAAAAGGCGCGCCAAAACAAGCTGAAAAACTAGGAACAGGTTCTGTAATCCCTGCCTCTGTACCGGCAACTTTTGCGGTATATCCAGAGATAAAATGATAGGCGGCTTGACCAGGCGTTAGTTTTGAAATGGGAGGCAATACACCAAAAGCATCTGCAGTGAGGAAAAAAATATTTTTTGGGTTCTTTCCAATTGAGTTGGGTTGAATATTATCTATAAAGTGGATCGGATAACTCACTCGCGTATTTTGTGTGATGGTCGTATCTGAATAATCAACCACCCCTTTAGAATCCATGATTACATTTTCTAGAATTGCCCCCTTTTTTATGGCCTCAAAGATTTCAGGCTCTTTATCTCTCGATAAATTTATGACCTTCGCATAACAGCCTCCTTCAAAATTAAAAATGGTGTTTTCACTGGTCCAACCATGTTCGTCGTCTCCAATCAAATGGCGGTGATGGTCGGTAGAAAGTGTTGTTTTTCCAGTTCCTGAAAGCCCAAAAAAGATAGACGTATCACCATCATTTCCAATATTGGCACTGCAATGCATCGGTAGGGTGTTTTTAAATACTGGAAGTATAAAGTTTAAAGCAGAAAAAATACCTTTTTTGATTTCGCCTGTATATCCAGTACCTCCAATAAGAGCTATTTTTTTAGTGAAGTTTAAAATCGCAAAATTATGCTGACGAGTACCATCTTTGGTTGGATCGGCCATAAAACCAGGTGCATTGATTACTGTCCACTCTGGGTCAAAGTTTTTTAGTTCAGACTTCGTAGGTCTTAAAAACATATTATAAGCAAAGTAATTACTCCAAGGATATTCATTAATCACACGGATATTGGTACGGTAAGCAGGGTCAGAACAGGCATAACAATCACGTACAAATATTTCTTTTTCATAAAGGTAGGAAGTCACTTTATTATAGAGTGCGTCAAAGTCATTCGGTGCAAATGGGATGTTTACATCTCCCCACCAAACGCGATCTTTGGTAATGGCATCTTTGACTATAAATCGGTCTTTTGGAGAGCGACCCGTAAACTCGCCTGTTTGAATGACCAAGGCGCCTGAACTTGATTCTAGGCCTTGATTATTGTCAATTGTCAGTTGATGAAGCTCATTTGGAGAAAGTTGATAATGTACTTTTTGAGACGCTATACCGTAAGGGTGTAACGAAATCGTTTTCGTGATAGGTTTAGTTTGTGGCATAATTATCAAGTTAGTTTAATTCTACAAAAGTATTGAATAATATTAAATGTGTCCTATTTTACTGTTTTTTCTTAAAAAAATATGTAAATAATAGAAGCCATGAGGCTATCAAAATCAAGCCTCCAACAGGTGTAATGAATCCAATAACTTTAAAATTAAGAGGAGTCAAATCATTGGTCGCTAAAAAGTATATAGAACCCGAAAATAATAAAACCCCTGTGGGTATAAGTTTAAATAAAATCGATTTTTGATTGGGTTTAATGTCTGTTGAGAGCCCTATAAAGAATAACAAAAAAGAATGATACATTTGATAACGGATTCCAGTATTAAAACTCTCAAATGCTGAAATACTAAGCAACGGCTTCAAACCGTGTGCCGCAAAGGCTCCTAAAACAACGCCAAGTGCTCCTGTAACACATGCTAAGAGAAATATTTTTCGATCCATTTTCTATTTCAAAGTATTAAATTTTCTACATTAGTAGTCAAACTAAACACAAAAGTAAGAATCTCACAGCACTATGCGAAACATTTTAATTATCGGAGCAGGGAAATCTGCATCATACCTCATAAAGTACTTTTTGGATAAATCTGTTACAGAGCACTTAAACATAACCATTGGAGATTTAGAGACTTCAAACGCAAAAAAGTGGATTGGGAACCATCCGAATGCAAACGCGCTAAAACTTGATATTTTTGATAAATCTGCACGTGAACAGGCCGTTCAAAATGCAGACATCGTTGTATCGATGCTTCCAGCTCGATTTCATATTGAGGTTGCCAAAGATTGCTTGAAATTTGGGAAACATTTGGTGACTGCTTCCTATGTAAGTGAAGAAATGAAAGTACTGGATTCGGAAGCAAAAGCCAAAAATCTGATCTTTTTAAATGAGATTGGATTGGATCCTGGAGTGGATCATATGAGTGCCATGCAGGTCATCGATCGGATTAGGGCAGCGGGCGGAAAGATGTTACTTTTTGAATCGTTCACAGGGGGATTGATGGCGCCTGAAAGCGATACAAACCTTTGGAATTATAAATTTACTTGGAATCCTCGCAATGTGGTTTTGGCAGGACAAGGTGGAGCTGCAAAGTTCCTACAAGAAAATAAATTTAAATATATTCCTTACCACCGCTTGTTTAGACGTACAGAGTTTTTAGAAGTTGATGGCTATGGTCGGTTTGAGGCATATGCGAACAGAGATTCACTTAAATATCAAGAGGTTTATGGACTAGCAGACATCCAAACATTGTATCGAGGAACAATTCGAAGAGTGGGGTTTAGTAGAGCGTGGCAAATTTTTGTCTTGCTTGGAATGACTGACGATAGCTATACAATTGCAGATAGCGAAAACATGAGCTATCGTAGTTTTGTCAATTCGTTTTTACCCTACAGTCCTACAGATTCGGTAGAATTAAAATTGAGATACCAATTAAAGATTGATCAAGATGATATTGTATGGGAGAAGCTCGAAGAACTCAATATTTTTAGCGATGATAAAAAAGTGGAATTGAAAAATGCCACGCCCGCACAAATACTTCAAAAAATATTGTTAGACAGTTGGACTTTGAGCCCTGAGGATAAGGACATGATTGTGATGTATCATAAATTTGGGTATGAATTGAATGGCAAAAAACATCAAATTGATGCCACAATGGTGTGTACTGGCGAAGATCAAACCTTTACTGCAATGTCAAAAACTGTAGGATTACCCGTTGCAATTGCCACTTTAGCGATACTAAACAACAAAATACAAAGCTATGGTGTTCAAATTCCAACTAAAACAGAGTTATACACCACTGTATTAAATGAATTAAAAGATTTTGGTATCATATTTAATGAAAAAGAAACTGAATACTTAGGATATAATGCCCTAAATGAATAATTTAGTTATAAATTGAAATTATTTTAATACTTTTGCTTTGTAAATTAGAAGATTTTATTAAAAAATGAACAAAACTATAGAAATTGACGGTATTGATAAGACAATTCTAAGGGCTCTTATGAAAGATGCAAGAACTCCAGTACTAGAAATTGCCCGTACTGTCGGAATTTCTGGGGCTGCTATTCATCAACGGCTTCGTAAATTAGAAAACTCTGGGCTTATCGCAGGCTCTAAGTTTGTAATAAATCCAAAGATTTTGGGATATACAACCATGGCATTTGTAGGCGTGTATTTGGATAAAGCAAAAAATAATTCAGATGCTGTCAAACAGCTCAAGAGAATTCCTGAAGTCTTAGAATGTCATTACACCACTGGAAACTGGAGTGTCTTAATCAAAATACTTTGTAAAGACAACGAACACTTGATGTCTGTTTTAAATAAACAGATTCAACCGATTTCAGGTGTTTCAAGAACTGAAACATTTATTTCTTTGGACCAACAAATTGATCGCCAAATTAAAATCTAATTAATCTCTTCCAAAAATTTGAAGACCCCAATACACTAAGGTCGCTAAAGATCCCAGAGCAGCTACCAAATACGTTCGTGCCGCCCATTTGAGTGCATCTTCGGCGCCTTTAAATTCTTCTTGAGACACCATATGCTTGTTTTTTAACCACGCTAATGCACGGTTACTCGCATCGTACTCTACAGGCAAGGTGATAAAACTGAAGGAAGTGGCAACCGCCATCAATACAAACCCCAAAACAACCACCCAATAACCCAAGCCAACACCCGCTCCAAACCCTAAAATTAAGCCTCCAACAATTAACCACATGGATAATTTTGAAGAAATATTTACCGCTGGCACTAGTGTTGAGCGCAACTGCAACCAACTGTAAGCTTGAGCATGCTGTACCGCATGTCCACATTCGTGTGCCGCAACAGCCGCAGCAGCGGCGTTTCGCTCGTTATAAACCGCTTCACTTAGGTTTACTGTTTTATCTTTAGGATTGTAATGGTCTGTAAGACGACCCGCCGTTGACACGACTTTTACATCTCTAATGCCATGATCGGATAGCATTTTTTCAGCAATTTCAGCTCCACTCATTCCATTCCGTAAATGAATTTTTGAGTAGGTTTCAAATTTACGTTTTAAGGTTGAACTCACAAGCCAGCTTACCAAAGCGATGGCTCCTAGAATAAAATAATATGTTCCCATAACAATTGTTTTAAATTTAGTTTAATATGTTATCAAAAATAGCACCAATTTTTAAAACTGAAAAAATGACAGTACATTTTAGCGTTTCCTATATTTAAAAATAAATACTAGTAATGTAAACGAGGACACCAAAGTAATCGTATTTGCCAAAATCATGGACAGGCTTTCTTTTAAAATCCCATAGACCAACCAAAACACAATCCCCACAAAAAACAAAGAAAAGGTTGGCAATGAAAATGCTGACACATCTTTTGTTTTCCAAGTTTTATACACTTGAGGTAAAAACGCATAGGTTGTCAAGCAAGCAGCAATAAGCCCTAAGACTTCGATAGAATCTATATTATCCAACAATGTTTACAATTTTACCTGGTACAACAATCACTTTTTTCGGAACACGTCCATCCAGTTGTGCAACCGTTTTTTCATCTCCCATCACGGCTGCTTCGATTTCTTCTTTACTTAAATCCAATGATAATTCAATCGTAAATCGCATTTTACCATTGAATGATATTGGATAGGCTTTGGTGCTTTCGATCAGGTGACTGGCATCAAATTCTGGAAACTCAGCTGTTGTGATTGAATTTTCATGACCTAGCTGCTCCCATAATTCTTCTGCTATATGTGGTGCATACGGAGAAATCAATATCAATAGTGGTTCTAAAATAGTTTTAGAAATACACCTTTGAGCAGTCAGTTGATTCACAGCAATCATAAAGGTAGAAACAGAGGTATTAAACGAAAAATTCTCGATGTCTTCTGTGACTTTCTTAATGGTTTTATGAAGCGTTTTTAATTGGTCTTTTGAAGGCTCATCATCAGTAACCTTAAGCCCATCTTGTCCAATATATAACTTCCATAATTTTTTAAGAAAATTATGAACCCCTGTAATTCCGGAGGTATTCCACGGTTTGTATTGTTCTAAAGGCCCTAAAAACATTTCGTATAAACGCAATGAATCGGCACCATACTGTTTGCAAATTGCATCTGGATTTACGACGTTGTATTTGGATTTGGACATTTTTTCAACCTCGCGTTTCACTTTAAATAGACCCTCGTTATCTGTAATAAATTCTGCATTTTTAAACTCTTCCCTCCAAGACTTAAAGGCTTCAATATCCAACTCATCAGAAGCATTTACAAAAGATACATCCGCATGAATCCACTGAATAGACTCCGTGGTAATCGTATCTGCAGACATAAAAGTTTGGGTTCCTTCAACTCGTCCTACAAACGCACTCGTTCCCAGAATCATTCCTTGATTGATCAGTTTTTTTGCAAACTCATCTACAGGGACAAGCCCTAAATCAAATAAGAATTTTTGCCAGAAACGTGCATAGAGCAAATGCCCTGTGGCATGCTCGCTTCCACCAATATACAAATCCACTTCTTTCCAATAATTCAAGGCTTCGGAACTAGCAAATTCATTTTGGTTATGTGCATCCATGTATCTGTTAAAATACCATGAACTCCCCGCCCATCCAGGCATTGTATTGAGCTCTAAAGGAAATATGGTTTGATGGTCTATTTTATGGTTTTCAACAACCGTATTTTGAGTGGTATCCCATGCCCAGACCTCAGCACGACCCAATGGTGGCTCGCCTTCTTCGGTTGGTAAATATTTTTCAACTTCTGGCAAACTAATTGGCAAGTGTTCCGCCGCAATCATTTGTGGCAATCCATTTACATAATATACCGGGAACGGTTCGCCCCAATACCGCTGTCTTGAAAACACAGCATCTCGAAGTCGGTAATTTGTTTTTCCTAAACCATATCCCTTTTCTTCTAGGATTTCAATGGCTTTTTTTGATGCTTGTTTATAGTCTAAGTCATTTAAAAAATCGCTGTTGGCGATGATGGTATTGGTTTTATCTGTATAGGCTTCTTCACTAATATCGATGCCTTTAAAAATATTCGGAATTTCAATGTTAAAGTGTTTTGCAAAATCATAATCACGCTGGTCTCCACATGGCACTGACATTACGGCACCAGTTCCATACCCAGCCAATACATAATCCCCCACCCAAACAGGAACGGGTTTTTTTGTTAAGGGATGTTCAGCATAGGCACCTGTAAACACGCCTGAAATGGTTTTTACATCCGCCATTCGGTCGCGCTCACTCCGTTTTGCAGTTGCCAAAACATAGGCCTCTACTGCTGATTTTTGAGCTGGAGTGGTAATCTGGCTTACCAATTCATGCTCGGGAGCAAGGGTCATAAAAGACACGCCAAAAATTGTATCAGGTCTGGTGGTAAATACTTCAATGGTTGAGGCATGGTCTTTAAGTTTAAACACCACAGAAGCCCCTACTGATTTTCCAATCCAATTGCGTTGACTTTCTTTAAGGGCATCTGTCCAATCTATCGTGTTAAGCCCTTGTAAAAGACGTTCGGCATAGGCAGATATCCGCATGCTCCATTGCGTCATTTTCTTTCGAATTACTGGATACCCCCCACGTTCGGAAACGCCGTTGACAATTTCATCATTCGCTAAAACAGTTCCCAACTCGGGACACCAATTGACTTCGGTTTCTGCTAGGTATGTCAATCTGTATTGTATTAAAATTTGTTGTTGACGCTCCGAAGACATGGCATTCCATTCCTCAGCAGTAAACACTTCAATGGCTTCATCACAGATTGCATCTACCGTTGCATTTCCTTGATTAGAAAATAATTTTATAAGCTCATCAATAGACGCTGCTTTGTTAGAAGCGTTGTTATACCAAGAGTTAAATAGTTGGATAAAAATCCATTGTGTCCATTTGTAATATTCGGGTGAAGAGGTGCGCACTTCTCTAGACCAATCAAATGAAAACCCCATTTGATCGAGTTGGCGGCGGTAAGTTTTTATGTTTGCTTCGGTCGTAACTGCTGGGTGCTGTCCCGTTTGGATGGCATACTGTTCTGCAGGCAATCCAAAACTATCATAGCCTTGTGGATGTAATACATTAAACCCTTTATGGCGCTTGTAACGTGCGTAAATATCGGATGCAATATAACCAAGAGGGTGTCCAACATGAAGCCCTGCTCCACTAGGATAGGGAAACATGTCTAAAACATAATATTTGGGTTTGGTAGAATTATTATCAGCTTTAAACGTTTGTTGTTCTGCCCACTTTTTTTGCCATTTGGCTTCAATTTCATTGAAATTGTACATCATATTGCTATCATTAACAGCTGCAAATTTACGCTTTATTTAGCAAGTAAAAAACTCTGTATGACGAAACAACACGACTATGAAATGTTAATTTGTTTTCAGGGAATTACTAGCCATTTAAGTAAGTTTTTTTATACTTTTACATTCGTTAGACAATTACTATGAGTTCATCATTTGAAAAACATCAAAAACGCCGTTTAATTTCGTCCTATTTTTCGGTCGTCCTCAGTATCGCTTTGGTTCTTTTTTTGTTAGGGATTTTAGGGCTATTGGTTCTCAATGCCAAATCAATTTCTGATAATTTTAAAGAACAGGTTATTCTTACCATCTATTTGGAAGACACTTCCAAAGAAGTTGAAATAAAACAACTCGAAAAAAGCTTGGCATTTTCGGACTATGTAAAACAGACAAAATTTATTTCTAAAGAGTCTGCTGCCGATTTTATGAAGTTAGAATATGGAGAGGATTTCTTAGACGATATTGGCTATAATCCTTTAAAAAATTCGATTGAAGTGAATCTCAAAGCGGACTATGTGACTGCACGTCGTTTGGATAGCATCACAGAAAGTACGATGAAAAAGAACTTTGTGGAGGACATTAAATATGATAAGGATCTTGTATCTTTAATGAACAGCAATGTAAAACGTCTCAGTTTATGGATTTTAATTATCAGTGGAATTTTTACGGGAATCGCGGTTCTTTTAATAAATAGTTCCATCCGTCTGGCAGTGAACTCCAAACGCTTTTCAATCAAAACCATGCAGATGGTAGGAGCGACCAAAAAATTTATTCGTAAACCTTTTATTTGGCGTAGTATTCGACTTGGAATTATCGGTTCGATTTTAGCTCTTGTTGGCATGGGGGTAGTCGTATATTATGTCGATAAATCATTTCCAGAATTCAATTTGATTCAAAATCAATTGTCTATTGGAGCCTTGTTTGGCTGTATTTTTGTTGTAGGAGTTTTAATTACTTGGTGGAGCACTTTTTTCGCAACTCAACGTTTTTTAAACCTAAAAACCGATCAACTTTATTATTAAAAACCCAACTACTAGAAGTACTTTAAAATACAATTTTAGATTCAATGAACCCTTTTACATTCACACAATTTAATTAATTATGGGAGAACAGAAACGCAAAGAAAACGCAAAGAAAAATTTTATTTTTGGAAGGCAAAATTACAAATGGATGTTTGTGGGCCTTTTGCTTATCGCTTTAGGATTTATCCTGATGGCGGGTGGCGGTTCCGACGACCCTAATGTCTTTAACCCTAAAATCTTTAATGCTCAAAGAATTCGCGTCGCACCAACCCTTATTTTAATTGGGTTTGGAATTCAGGTTTATGCTATTCTTAAAAATTTCAAAAAATAGATGGATTTTTTTGACAGTATTTTATTAGGAATTATACAAGGACTTACTGAGTTTTTACCAGTCTCTTCTAGTGGGCATTTGGAAATTGGTAAAGCCCTGTTGGGGGATGAATCAATCCCTGAGAATAGTTTGATTTTCACGGTAGTTCTCCACTTCGCAACAGCTCTAAGCACCTTAATTATTTTCAGAAAAGATATCGTTACACTCTTTGCTGCTTTATTCAAGTTTGAATGGAATGAGGATACCCAGTTTATTGTCAAAATAATGATTTCTATGCTGCCTGCTGGATTTGTAGGCATCCTATTTGAAGCAGAATTAGAGGCTATTTTTGGAAATAATATCTTACTCGTTGGGTTCATGCTCATTGTGACCGCTTTGTTATTATTTTTGGCAGACCGTGCAAAAGCAACAAATAAAAAAGTGGGGTTTTGGGATGCTTTTGTCATTGGAATCTCACAAGCTATTGCCATGCTCCCTGGGATTTCTCGCTCAGGAGCTACTATTTCAACCTCTGTATTATTGGGAAATGACAAATCAAAAGCGGCACGCTTTTCTTTTTTAATGGTTATTCCTCTCATTTTAGGAAAAATTGCTAAAGATGTTATTAGTGGAGACTTGAGCTATAATGCTGATAATTTTAATAGCTTGGTTGCAGGATTTATAGCAGCCTTTGTTGCTGGACTTTTTGCTTGTACCCTTATGATTCGTTTGGTTAAAAATAGTCGATTAAAATACTTTGCTTATTACTGTTGTGTCGTTGGAATTTTAGCAATCATCACAACTTTTTAATTCAAATGAAAACAGCTCAAGATTATTTAGATGGTCAGCTTGTATTGATTGACAAACCTTTAGAATGGACGTCTTTTCAAGTGGTTAATAAATTGCGTTGGCACATTCGTCAAGCTTTCAATTTAAAAAAAATTAAAGTAGGTCATGCAGGTACTTTAGACCCCTTAGCAACGGGACTTTTAATAATTTGTACTGGAAAGATGACTAAGCAAATCGACACGTTTCAAGGGCAAATAAAAACCTATACGGGGACATTTGTTTTGGGCAGCACTACACCTTCCTATGATCTTGAAACAGCCATCGATCAGGAGTTTCCAACGGCCCATATTACTCCGGCATTAATTCATAAAACTACGGCTCAATTTATTGGTGAAATTGATCAGTTTCCACCCGTATTTTCCGCCTTAAAAAAAGAAGGCAAACGTTTATATGAGTTTGCCCGTGCTGGAGAATCTGTAAAAATCAACTCTAGAAAAGTGACCATTGAGGAATTTAAAATTACCAAAATAGAAGGACTAAAAGTTAATTTTAGTGTCACTTGTAGCAAAGGAACTTACATACGTTCGTTGGCTCATGATTTTGGAAAAGCATTGGAATCAGGCGCCCATTTATCTGCACTTCGACGTACAAAAATCGGTGACTTTTCTGTAGAGAAAGCCATTTCAATTGATACTTTTATTTCTGAGCTAAACTAAAACAACATCGTTTCGGATTTAAAGAAATTTAGTTTTAATTTTTATAAAGTTGAATTTTTTTTAAATTGAGGTCATGATAACTCAAAAACAACGTTGTGGATGGTGTGTGGGCGACCCGCTCTATGAAGCTTATCACGATGAGGAATGGGGCGTTCCTTTGTATGACGACTTAAAGTTGTTTGAGTTTTTAATTTTAGAAACTTTTCAGGCGGGTTTAAGTTGGATTACCATTTTAAGAAAACGCGAAAATTTCAGAGCTGCTTTTGACGGGTTCGACTACAATAAAGTGGCGCAATACGATGCGACTAAATTTGACTCTTTAATCCTTGATAAGGGCATTATTCGAAATAAATTAAAAATCAAAGCGGCGATATCGAATGCTAAAGCCTTTCTTGAAATTAAAAAAGAGTTTGGCAGTTTTAGTAATTATATTTGGGCATTCGTAGATGGGAAGCCTATAAAAAATAAGATTGAAAATTATAAGAAAGCACCTCCAAACACGCCCTTGAGTGATCAAATAAGCAAAGACCTAAAAAGTCGTGGGTTTAAATTTGTTGGCAGCACTGTTGTATATGCACACATGCAAGCAACAGGAATGGTTAACGATCACGAGATTGAGTGCTTTAGGTATGATGAAGTTTAATTCTTATACGGAACTAATTCCAAAAGTTTTTCAATAACCTCTACTCTTGCCTTACTTTTTTTGTTGGCTTTAATAATGATCCATGGAGCAATTTCAGTATTGGTTTTATCAAACATTTTAGTTTTATACTGAGTATAATCTTCCCATAGCTCTAAAGCTGCTTCGTCAACCTTACTGAATTTCCACTTTTTGACTGGACTCGATTTAATGTCTTCAAAACGTCGAGATTGTTCATCTTTGGAGATAGAGAAATAAAACTTCACAACCCGAATTCCCGAATCAATAATCATTTTTTCAAATTCGTTCACCTGATTCATAAACACTTCATAGTCATTTTGTGTACAAAACCCATTGACAGGCTCTACAACCGCTCGGTTATACCAACTTCTATCAAAAAAAGTTATTTGACCGTTGCGAGGTAAGTTTTTAATATAGCGTTGAAAATACCATTGATTTTTTTCTTCGTCTGTTGGTTTTGAAAGAGCTACAACATTAAATTCTCTTGGATTTAAATGTTGGGTAATTCTTCGGATTGCTCCGCCCTTGCCAGCCGCATCTCTGCCTTCAAAAATAACAACTAATTTCTCACCTTCAACCTCAACCCATTGTTGGAGTTTGATCAATTCTTCTTGGAGTCGTTCCAGTTTTGATTCGTGACTCAAAATGCGTAACGCTTTAGGAATTGTCATATCGTCATGACTCAAAAACAATTGAAGACCTCGTTTGCTGTTAAGTTTTTTTAAATTTTTTGGTGATAATTTTTCCATAACTAATCGATTTGAGTAATCATCCTGTGATAACGCTGTACAACATTTGGGTCGGGAAGAATTGTTGTATTAGAGCTTCCTTTTCGGTCGTAATCAAATTGCGATAAAACGTGGCGGATGCTTTCTAAACGTGCTTGTTTTTTGTTGTTTGTTTTTATAATAATCCAAGGACTTATAGAGGTGTGTGTTTTACTAAACATCTGTTCTTTGTAAAATGTGTATTTGTCCCATCTATTTTGACCTTCCTTATCAACGGGGCTAAACTTCCACTGTTTTAAAGGGTTTTTCAGTCTAGAATTGAAGCGTTTTTCTTGCTCTTTTTTTGAAATTGAAAACCAAAACTTAATAATTATCACACCGTCTTCATAGAGCATATGTTCAAACTCAGGAACTTGTAACATGAATTTTTTATATTGTTCTTCAGAACAAAATTCCATTACAGGTTCTACCACAGCACGATTGTACCAGCTTCGATCAAAAAACACCAATTCACCAGGTTCTGGAAGTTCTTTAATATAACGTCTAAAATACCATTGTCCTTTTTCAATTTCTGTGGGTTTGGGAAGCGCTACAACGCGCATGGACCTTGGGTTTAAGTGCTCTGTAAAACGACGAATTGCGCCACCTTTTCCAGCAGCATCCCGACCTTCAAATAACACACAAACACGTTTTTTATGTCTGGCAGTCCATTGTTGTAAGTCCACTAATTCAGCCTGAAGTTTTACAAGCTCTGACTCATAGTCGATTGTATTAATTAGCGACTCATATTTTGTCTTAGGAATTTTAGACTTTAATGTATTTTTAAACGATTCGATTCCAGAATACGATTCAAAATCTTCTTGAGTGAACATAGGCAATTAAATTAATATCAATTATTTATATTTTGATTTTGAGGTTTTAAATATTCCATAAATTTTAATCTTGAAATTGGCTCCGCACCTAAACTTTCAAGGTGATTTGTGTGCAACTGACAATCTATAATTTTATAGTTTGAGTTTTGAACAAAACTTATAAAACCAATTTTACTGGCATTACTCACATAACTAAACATACTTTCCCCACAAAAAATTGTGTCATCCAACTCAATACCATACAATCCTCCGACTAATTTCTTGTTTTTTAATACCTCAACAGATTTTGCAATCCCTCTTTGGTGCAATTCACAATAGGTTTCAATCATTTCATCGGTAATCCAAGTGCCTGATTGTGCTTCTCGTTTTACGTTTGCACAAGCTTTAATAACGTCTCTAAAATTACGATTTATAGTAATTTCAAAGGATTGATTTTTCAAAATCTGTTTTGTACTTTTTGAAACCTTCAACTTATGAGGGTATAACACAAAACGAGGATCAGGGGTCCACCATAAGATGGGTTGATCGGAATCATACCAAGGAAAAATCCCATTTTGATAGGCGTACAGGACACGTTCTGGAGACAAATCACCTCCAGCTGCCAAAAGACCTTCTGGGGTTGCTTCTGTCAATGGCGGAAATTCGATGGTTTCATTTAGCCACTTCATCTATTTTTATATTGAAGTGTTGCTTGTTTTAACGCTGGTTAAAATGGCAAGTCATTTGGCTCGTCTTCGGACAAGTCTGTTGCAGGCTCAAAAGCTTGTGCAGGGGCTACTGGTGCAGCACTGGCAGGTGCAGCTTGCTGTAAATTCTCGATACGCCATCCTTGTATTGCATTAAAATACTTTGCCTCTCCTTGTGGGTTGATCCACTCTCTCCCTCGTAAATTAATACCAACCTTGATTTGTTGTCCAACCTGGTAGTTATTTAAAAGATCTGTTTTGTCCTGAATAAACTCCACCATAATATGTTGTGGATATTGCTCTTCTGTAGTCAAAACTAATTCACGTTTTCTAAATCCATTAGAACCAATAGATTGTGTTTCGCCGATAAGTTTGATTTTTCCTTGTATTTCCATTTTTATTTTTAAAATTGACTATTAAACTAAAGAATTTTCTAAATATATACAAACTTAACAAATTATGAGTCCAACTAAAAGAAGAAAGCGATAATATAAAACAATATATTCACCATAAATACATTATATTTAGAATTGAAAAAAATATACCAATGAAAATTTTATCAAAACAACATGTTTTACGCTGGGTGATGATTGCCGTTTCATTCCTTATTATTTCATTGATTTTATGGAATACCTATCGTTTTTTTCAGAAGTTTAAAGAAGAAGAACGTATCAAAATGGAAAATTTTTCTCAGGCTCAAATTGAGCTTGGAAAAATTATTGACCTCAACGGGAATATTAGTGATTTTCCATTAAAAATAATTCAAAGCAATACCACTACCCCAATGATTATTGAAAATTCTGAAGGGAGTTTTCAATCTAAAAATATTGAGCAACACTCAGAAAATAATCAAGAGTATCTCCGAAAATTAAGTTTAAAATTTAGTGATGAAAACACCCCAATTGAAATAATTTATGAAGGTAAAACACTTTCAACAATCTATTATGGAAATTCCGATTTACTGAATAAGCTAAAATATTACCCCTTTACACTTGTCTTGATTTTTTTGTTGTTTAGTGGAATTGTCTATTTTTATTACAAGAGTTCCAAAACTGCTTCCCAAAATAAGCTTTGGACTGGAATGGCTAAAGAAACCGCTCATCAAATTGGAACTCCGCTTTCATCGCTTATAGGTTGGACTGAACTTTTAAAAAAAGAGGCTGTAAATCCTTCCTTTATAACTGAGATCGAAAAAGACATTCACCGTTTAGAAACCATTACAGAACGCTTTAGTAAAATTGGAGCTGTTCCTTTGCTAAAGAGTACAAATATTGTAACAGCGACTCAAGAATCTTTCGACTATTTAAAATCTAGAAGTAGTAATTTAATTAGCTTTAAAATGAATGCTCCAGAAGGAGAAGTCCTGGTCGACTTGAACCCTGAACTTTATAGTTGGACTATTGAAAATTTGGTTAAAAATGGAATTGATGCCATGAAAGGGGAAGGTCATATTGAGTTGTTTATTCAAACTACAGATGCAATGGTTTTAATTGATATTAGTGACACCGGCAAAGGACTTTCAAAAAAATTATTCAATAGAGTTTTTGAAACAGGATATACGTCTAAAAAACGTGGTTGGGGATTAGGGCTGACTCTTTCCAAACGAATTATTGAGGAATATCACAAAGGAAAAATTAAAGTATTACACTCTGAAGTTGGAGAAGGAACGACACTGCGAATTAGTTTAAAACGCTTATAAGAAAGAAGTGATTTTTTTAGCGAGTGCTTCAAATTCTTCTGGAAGCAGTGCTTCTTTTTTAATAAATTGAGCGTCTTCCATAGAATTTAATGGGATCAAATGCACATGTACATGTGGCACTTCGAGTCCAATCACTGTCATCCCTATACGCTTGCAGTCAACTGCTTTTTCTAAACCGAGGGCAACTGTTCTTGAGAACTCCATTAATTCTAAATAGGCTGCTGAATCTAAATCAAAAATTTTGTTGACTTCTTTTTTTGGAATACAAAGGGTATGACCTTTAGCATTCGGATTGATATCCAAAAATGCTAAGAATTTTTCGGTTTCGGCGACTTTATAACAGGGAATTTCTTTATTAACTATTTTAGTGAAAATCGAACTCATGATTTGGATGTAAGAATTAATTTATCTAGAGATGTTCATGATTTCAAATTTCAAAATACCATTAGGGACTTGTATCTCCGCTACATCTCCAACACTTTTTCCCAACAATCCTTTTCCGATAGGTGAATTTACAGAGATTTTTCCTGCGGCTAAATCCGCTTCTCCGTCGGCCACAAGAAGGTAGTCTAATTCCATTCCATTGGACTGATTTTTTATTTTTACTTTAGACAGCACTAATACCTTAGAAGTATCGAGTTGAGATTCGTCGATCAAACGAGCACCAGCCATGGTGTCTTCTAGCTTTGCAATACGCATTTCCAACATTCCTTGTGCCTCTTTGGCAGCATCGTATTCGGCATTTTCACTTAAATCACCTTTATCTCTTGCTTCGGCAATTGCTCTTGAAGCCTTGATGCGTTCCACGTCTTTGAGTTGCTTTAACTCGTCTCTCAATTTTTTTAAGCCTTCGGCTGTGTAATAAGATACATTACTCATAACTTATAGTTTTTAAAGTAGTCGTTTATTTGGTGACTGTGTCGTCTAATTCTCTATTTAGAACTAAACGCAAAAATCTCGTTTTCACGAGATTGCACCACAAATATACAAAATATTTATCTTAGTGTAGTTTTTATCGTAAATTGAGCACTTAAATTATATGAATTTTAGACCTATTTAAATGCACTATACATCTGCAAAAATGAAAACATTGAAATTCTACGCTTTAGTATTTTTTGTTTGTGTGGGCTGCACAAAAGATAATAATTCCGATCCCAATTGTAATTTTTTAGCCAATCTTAATGTAGCTGCTTCCTTAAACCTCAATCTTTCGCAGTACAATCAACTGACATTCCCTAACAATCCTGTGTATGTTCCTAATGAAGGAAATGGCGGTATTATTGTCAATAATACGGGTACTGGCTTTGTAGCCTTTGACGCTGCAGATCCCAATCATGTTTTTAGCAATTGCTCGGTGCTTTCTATCAGTGGACTTGAGGGCGTTTGTGGATGTAACGAGGCTAATAAATACAGCCTTTTTACGGGTCAGCCTTTGGAGAATTCTGAATTACGGTGTGGACTTAAAGCCTATTTTGTAGAAATAAATGGCAATACACTTTTTGTGTCTAATTAAAAAAAGCGTACCGAAGCACGCTTTTTATAATCAATAAAATTCTTCCTAAAACATCAATGTCATTCCAACTAAGAAATTACGGGTGGCTTGTGGGTAGTAACCCTGTACCTCAGAAGCTATTGGACCACTCCACGTGTCCAAATAAGTGTAACCTCGGTCTACGTATTCTGCATTAAACAGGTTGTTAATCATACCGCTTAACACAACAGACTTAAAGACCTTATTCAGTTTTAACTCATAATTCAAATTAAGATCTCCAACAAAATAGCCTTCTAACTTGGAGGCCGCAGTGTCCGTATTACTTAGGTATTGCTCGCCTACATATTTTCCAATCAATGCGGCTCTAAACTGGCTGTTTGGTGCATATTCAATGGCATGGGTTGTAATCAGATTTGGTGATAATGCAATGTTGGTATTCCCTAAGTTTTGCAATTGACCATCGCGATCAATGATTAATTCTTCGATTTTATTTTGACTTAAGGCTAGGTTTGAATTTAAAGCCATTTGATTACTTATAGCAATTCGCGCATCCAATTCCAATCCCAAGC
>Ga0209199_1000314_pt1 | contig 72579 bp, 73 predicted proteins | sample COGITO_mtgs_1105_7_FD_184805 | JGI IMG/M metagenome (GOLD analysis project Ga0209199, IMG submission 184805) | Pelagic marine microbial communities from North Sea - COGITO_mtgs_110523 (SPAdes) (version 2) | ecosystem: Environmental > Aquatic > Marine > Epipelagic ... | reverse complement strand
CGTCTCAGACATACCTAGATTGCCGTAACGTTTGGCAATTTCGCCAGATAGACGTGCGCCAATCGAGCGATCACAGTTATTGACGCTGTAATCAAGGCTAATGCCTGACTGCGACTCAATGGCAGGCATTGCATCATCAACCATACGCTCAGCGAGCAGACCTTTGTCCAGAGGCTCATTTTTGGGCTCGGTACAGAACTGTGGCTTGCCAGCAATCTCTGCACGGTCTTCAATCAATGGGCTCATATCTAGATTCTGTTGCTTGCTGGTTACACCGGGCAGTGTTTCCAGTAAATCAACCCGACCAATCAACTCTTGCAGCGAACTCACACCTAAAACGGCCATCCACTCGCGCGTTTCCATCGCCACAAACTTGAAGAAGTTGGTGGCCATCGCCACTGTGCCGCGATAGTGATCGTTGCGCAGTCGGTCATCCTGAGTCGCTACACCAGTGGCGCAGTTATTGAGATGACAGATACGCAGATACTTGCAACCCAGAGCTACCATGGGGCCGGTACCAAAACCAAAGCTCTCAGCACCCAAGATCGCCGCTTTAACCACATCCAGACCAGTTTTGAGACCGCCATCTGTCTGTACCCGTACTTTTTCACGCAGGTCATTGGCACGCAATGTCTGATGAGTTTCGGTCAAGCCAAGTTCCCAAGGAGATCCGGCATGACGAATCGAGCTTATCGGGCTTGCGGCAGTACCACCGTCATAGCCAGAGATGGTGATCAAATCAGCATAGGCCTTAGCCACACCGGCGGCGATTGTTCCGACACCGGAACGTGATACTAGTTTTACTGAAATCAGGGCACTTGGATTAACCTGCTTAAGGTCAAAAATCAGCTGCGCCAGATCTTCAATCGAGTAAATATCATGGTGCGGTGGCGGTGAAATCAATGTCACCCCCGGAACCGAGTAGCGCAGTCTGGCAATTAGAGCATTGACCTTACCACCGGGCAGCTGCCCCCCCTCACCCGGTTTGGCACCCTGGGCTACTTTAATTTGGATAACTTCAGCGCTGGAGAGATAGGCTGGTGTCACGCCAAAGCGGCCCGATGCCACCTGCTTAATTTTTGATGATCTAATAGTGCCATAACGGGCGGGATCTTCGCCGCCTTCACCGGAATTTGAGCGTCCCCCCAGAGTATTCATGGCTTCCGCCAAGGATTCATGGGCTTCGGGAGACAGGGCCCCCAAGGACATACCCGCGGAATCAAAGCGTTTCAAAATCGACTCTATAGGCTCAACAGCATCCAGCTCTATGGCATTGGCCTTATCGCTGATGGCGAGCAAGTCGCGCAAGGTAGCTGCAGGTCTGGTATTGACCAGCAGTGCATAGTCCTTCCACAACATGTAATTATCAGTCTGCACCGCCTCGTGCATAGTCTGCACAACATCCGGATTGTAGGCATGATATTCCTGACCATGGACATATTTCAGTAAACCACCTGGGCTGATTGGTTTGCGCACCTTCCAAGCTATGGCGGCAAGTTCAGTTTGATCCTGCTCCAGGTCGGCAAAGGTCGCACCCTCAAGACGGCTAGTCAGCCCAGGGAAACACAGATCGATAATTTCTGAGTTTAAGCCAATAGCTTCGAATAATAGTGCACCACGATAGGAGGCAACCGTTGAAATGCCCATTTTCGAGAGGATTTTCAACAGGCCTTTATTGATGCCTTTGCGATACTGTTTAAACGCAGTGTCTACGTCTACCAGCAACTCGCCACTGCCAATAAGGTCACAGAGCACATGATAGCTAAGATAGGGATAAACCAGCGAGGCACCACAGCCGATCAATGTGGCTATCTGATGTGAATCGCGGGCATAGCCGGTACTAACTACAATATTTGTATCACAACGCAGGCCCTGTTCGATCAGATAGTTATGCACTGCACCACAGGCTAACAGCGAGTGAATCGGCTGCTTGCCTTCAGCAATATTGTGGTCAGAGAGAATACAGATAACTGTACCCTCACGAACGGCGTCGGCGACTTCGTCACAGATGCGCTGGATAGCCTGCTTGAGGCTTTCCTCTTTGATGTCGTAGTTAAGTGCAAACTTCTTGACTGGGAAATCATCGAATTCATTGCGCTTAAGCGCATAGTATTTACGTGGCGAAAGTACTGGACTGGACAGACCAATACGCTGTCCCACATAGGGGTTTTCCTCGAACATGCTCTGTTCGCGGCCCAGTTCAACACCTAGAGACATTACAACGGCTTCACGCAGTGGATCTATCGGCGGATTGGTTACCTGGGCAAACTGCTGCCGGAAATAATCAAATGGGTTGCGATGCTTGGCCGACAGCACAGCCATTGGCGTATCATCACCCATGGAGGCAACAGCTTCTTGGCCGCCTTCGGCCAATGGACGCAGAACCTGGTCACGCTCTTCAAAAGACACCTGAAACATCTTCATATAGGTCTTTATCTGTTCACGACTCAACGTGCCTTCCAGCTCAATGCTGTCCATATCAAAGCTTGATTCAACCGCATAGCGGCCTTCCCGCAACCACTGTTTATAGGGATGACGAGAGGCAAGTTCGTCTTCAACTTCGTCGCGGAACATAATGCGACCCTCTTGGGTATCGATAGAAAGGATATCTCCGGGTCCAAGGCGACCTTTAGAAACTACATTTTCCGGCTCATAATCATAGACGCCGACCTCTGATGCCACGGTAATCATATCGTCGCTGGTCATGACCCAGCGCGACGGGCGCAGACCATTTCTATCCAGCGTACAGACAGCAAAACGGCCATCGGTAATAACCAGCCCCGCTGGACCATCCCAGGGCTCCTGATGCATCGATAAGTAGTCATACAGCGCGCGATGATCAGGATTGCGATCCTCAACATTCTGCCAGGCCGGCGGTACCAGAGTGCGCACAGCCAAATGTAAATCCATTCCACCAGTCACTAGCATCTCAAGCATATTATCGAGGCTTGAAGAATCTGAACCGGTGCGGTTAACCAGAGGAGCGGCTTCCTGTAAATCAGGCAGCAGATCAGTTTTATACTTGGGCGTGCGCGCCACAGACCAGTTGCGGTTGCCAACAATGGTATTGATCTCGCCATTGTGAGCCAGCATTCTAAAGGGCTGAGCCAATGGCCAGCGCGGCATGGTGTTGGTCGAGAAACGCTGGTGAAATACGCAGATTGCAGTCTCGAGACGCTCGTCTGCTAGATCCAGATAGAAACCAGGCAAATCCACCGGCATCATCAAGCCTTTATAGCTCAAAATATTGGTACCCAGACTGGCTATGTGAAAGCTGTTATCGCCCTCAAGCCTAATCTCAGCTTTACGCCGACCCATGTAGAGCCGAGCGCTAAATTGTTTTTGATCAGTGATCTCACCGGGACCGACAAATACCTGCTCAAATGCCGGCAGTGATTCTATGGCGATAGGGCCGAGGCAATCTGTATCTGTGGGGACTTCTCGCCAGCCTAGTACGGCTAAGCCCTGATTATTAAGCTCTTGATCTATAATGGTTTTGGCTGCGCTGCGCTGCTCAGGGTCGGTATTTAACATTACCGCACCTACAGCGTAGGACTCTGGAAGATCAATATTGAGAGACTCTTTTACCACGATACGTAAAAAGCTGTCTGGCTTTTGCATTAGCAATCCGCAGCCATCCCCGGTCTTACCGTCGGCAGCAACGCCACCGCGGTGAGTCATACAGGTCAGCGCCTGAATAGCATTTTGCAGCAGTTTATGGCTGGTTTTACCCTTTACTTGGGCAATAAGGCCAAAACCGCAGTTATCTTTAAAATCGTCAAGCCGACACAAGCTTTGAGTCATAATTAAACTCTAAAAGTTATAGTGGTGGGTACGCAAAGACGGAGTTGCTATCTTCGAAGGCACAAAGCCCGTTATTTTACACAGCGAAGTCGAATACGACAATCAGTTATATCCGACGATAGAAGCCTCTAGCCTAATCGGGCTACGCTTCGACGCAAATAGAGCAAGTGGGGCTAGTAAATTACAGTCACTAAGATGTTACGTACCACTGACAGAGAATGGTTTACCGGTGGCACGCCTTGTCTAATGTTTCCTCAAGCAACTGCAGACGGAAATCCGCAGTCACAACTGCGCTACCGATCCCATTCAACAGCACCAGACGCAGCTGGCCATCTAGAACCTTCTTGTCACGAACCATCAGCGCCATAAAATCATCGGCTTGCATAGCCTGCGGTGGCGCCACAGGCAGAGAAAATGAGGCAATCAACGCTTTGATCCGATCCATATCCTTTTGTGACAGTGCGCCAGACAGCATTGACAACTCTGCCGCCATGGCCATTCCCACAGCAACGGCTTCACCATGCAAAAGGCCTGTATAGCGCTGGAATGTTTCTATCGCATGACCAAAGGTATGGCCCAAATTGAGTATAGCCCTAACACCCTGCTCAGTTTCGTCAGCACTGATAACCTCGGCTTTATTGAGGCAGGAGCGCTCAATCGCATAGGCTATGGCCTGAGGATCGCGATTTAGTAATGCCTCAACATTCTCTTCCAGCCAGAGGAAAAATGCATCATCAGAGATTAAACCGTACTTGATAACCTCGGCCATACCGGCGCAAAACTCACGCTCAGGAAGGGTGGCCAGAGTATCTGTATCAATAATGACTGCCTGAGGCTGATAAAAAGCACCGATCATATTTTTACCCAGCGCGTGGTTGACCGCTGTTTTGCCCCCAACTGAGGAGTCCACCTGCGCCAACAGGGTCGTAGGGATTTGAATAAATGGCACGCCGCGCTGATAGCTAGCGGCAGCAAAGCCCGTCATATCACCCACCACGCCCCCACCAAGGGCGATAAGAGTCGTTTTGCGGTCATGCTGTTTTTCAATCAACTGAGTGAAGATAAGGTTGAGATTATCCAGAGTTTTGTACTGCTCGCCATCTCTCAGAATAACCTGATCGACCTGCTTGTCCTGGAGCTGCTCCAAAATAGCCTGCAGATAGAGCGGCGCAATAGTTTCATTGCTGACAATCAGCGCTTTTTTTCCCTGCACATACTGGCCGATACCAGCCTGCAAAATCTGCTCTGAACCAATATGGATAGGATAGCTGCGCTCGCCCAGATCAACATTGATGGACTTGGTAGGGCTAGAAATGGTTCTATCGGCGACGCTCATGCAGGCAGCAACTCTAGTTAACGGGTTAAGTGAGCAATATTATGCTTAGACATAGCGCATTATCAAAGCTCTGATAATGCTTCCGCAAGTTTTTTTGCAATTCTATTGGGCGGGGTGGAGCCAGAGGGGAATGTCAGATCTGCTATCTCGCGGTACAGAGGGTCACGTTTTTCGACTAACTGATCGATCACGGCGCGACGATCATCGACCTGCAGCAATGGTCGGCTCTTATCGCGTCTTGTGCGCTCATAGAGCTGCTCTTTGGTGGCAGATAGATAGACTACCTGCCCATTTTCCTGAAGAGTTGTGCGGTTTTCATTACGCAAAACAATGCCACCGCCAGTGGCAATAATACTGGAGGGCGATGTTTCTATAATGGCCTCGAGCACTTTGGATTCTCGATCGCGAAAGCCCTGCTCGCCTTCCATATCAAATATCCACTGAATATCTGCGCCAGTCCGCGCTTCGATCTCATTGTCTACATCAATAAACGGCCGACACAAAAAGTCGGCTAGCTGTCTACCAATGGTGGTTTTGCCGGCCCCCATGGGGCCGACTAGAAAAATATGTTGTTCGCTCATCGATCCAGGAGATTATCATCAATTATTTTTGGGGTTATAAAGATGAGTATTTCACGTTTTTCAATATTTCGCAGGTCATTTCTAAAAAGCTTACCCAAATAAGGGATATCGCCCAGTAAAGGTACCTTTTTTGTACCGTTTACTTCTTCGGTTTGGAAAATACCGCCCAATACTAGTGTCTGACCGTCTCCAACCAGTGCCTGAGTCTCAACCCGGGTCACGTCAATTGAGGGTTCACCACCAGATATAATCGACCCCACCGAATCCTGAGATACTAATAGATCCATAATAATTCGATTATCTGGCGTAATTTGAGGGGTCACCTCGAGCTCCAGCATCGCCTCTTTAAATTCAACACTAGTGGCACCGCTGGAGGTTTCCTTTTCATAGGCGATTTCAGTGCCTGACTTAATCGTGGCCTGCTGTTTGTCGCCAGTTAATACTTTTGGCTGCGAGACAATTTCACCATAGCCATCAGATTCCAGAGCACTGAGTTCAAGGTCGATCAAGAAATTATCAGTCAGATAACCGAGGCTAAATGACCCAGTGGGGTTGGCTACGCCTAAATCCACCGCCAGACTATCGCCCACACCAAAATCATAGTTCTGAGTAAATAGCGTCGGACCGTCATCCGCAGTGCCACCAATACCATCAGGCCCATCATCTGTTTCAATTTCATCTCCAGAATAGGTGAAGGTGTCAATCACACCCGCACCAGGTGTTAATCCTGATCTGCGCCCAGAGAAGCCAAGACTGCGATCACCATTAGTACTCGCGATCTGACCACCAGCCAGCTTATCCAGCCCAGCTAAACCCCAGGTCACCCCCAACTCTTTTTTAAATTCAGTATTGGCAATGACAATGCGCGCTTCAATTAAGACCTGTTTAATCGGCACATCAATTTCATCAATCAGGCGCTTAAACTCATTAATTTTATCTTCGGTGTCAGTCAAAATAATGATGTTGGTACGCTCATCTACAATCGCACTGCCGCGCTCAGAGAGAATACTATTGGTCGCATTGCCATCAGACTGACCGCCGCCCAACTGCCTGCTCTGATCACTCTTGACGGCAAATAATTCGAATATCTCCGCGGCATCGGCATACTTAATACGTATAAAGGCGGTTTCTAACGGTGCCAGTTCCTGCAACTGCTTATTGGCTTCAGCCTGAAGACGCTCCTGCTCCGCAATCTCCGCCGCTGGTGCAACCATTAACACATTGCCCTCTTGACGCTTATCCAAACCCTTGGCCTTGAGTACAATTTCTAAGGCTTGATCCCAGGGCACTTTATCCAAACGCAGGGTAATACTGCCCGTTACCGTATCGCTGGCAACCAGATTAAGAGAGGTGAAGTCGGCAATTATCTGCAGTACTGAGCGAACATCAATATCCTGAAAATTTAATGACAGGCGATCACCAGTAAAATTAAACTTTTTATTTTGTGCTTCAATGTCGGTATCAGAAAGCGGCTTTACACTTACAATATATTGACTGTCCGCTTGGTAGGCCAGATAGTCATACTGGCCTCCGGCCTCAACAATAACAACTGTCGTCGATCCGTACTGAGAACTATCTATGGCTTGTACTGGCGTTGCAAAGTCGACAACATCAAGCCTGCGATCCAGTGGTTCAGGTAATTCTGTCTGATAAAATTCCAGACGTATTTTTCTGGCAGCTTTATTGATATCGACATTCACTGCAGCATCACTAAGATCAATTTTTATTATTCCGGCCCCTTGCGGGTCGCGCCTAAAATCTATACCTGTAAGCGCAAAATTAGTATCTACAGCACTCTCAGCAAGCGGTGAGGAAAGTTCGGCAAGCAGCGGATTGGGCTCAGTATCTGCTCCGACTCGAAGCACTAAACTGTTACCCTCAATGCGCGTATCAAAGGGGGCCTGCTCAACCAGATTAAGAATAAGTCGGGTGCGGCTGCCATCAGAGAAAACCACCACATTACGCGCATTCTCGAAAGGCAGTGCATACTTTTTCTTATCGAGTGTGCTTTGCACATCGGCGAAGTCCAGCACCAAGCGGGCTGGCGTGGTTATTTCATAGGACTTCGGCTCTGGTGGTGTTTGCGAGAAATCTAAGGTAATTTCGAACTGATCTCCCGCCAGCGACGCAAAATCTATATCTGCTATCTCAATAGCCCAGTTATTGGGGCCATACAGTAATGCCGAGACAACCAGTAATGACAAATACAAGCGGCGTTTAAGTCGACTAACCATTTTATTTTCCCTAACGAGTTGATCACTCTTCATTCATAGCCAATGTTCTAGGTCGGTTAATCCATCCGCCTTTTCCATCTGGAACGGTTTCTAATACTTCCAATTCAATATTGTCGATAGCAGTAATTTCCCCAAAATTTCTACCTAGGTAATTACCCTGCGTGACTCTGTGCACTCTGCCATCACCATCATTAATTAAAGCCCAAATCTGCTTATCCCGACTCAGCGTTCCAACCATTGATAGGGCACTATAATTGACCAGTTCCAATGGCTCTTTCTGACGCGCCTGATCGGGCTCAGAAACTGCATTGCCAGAGATTCTCTCTTGACCACTTAACACGACTGGCGGCTCAAAGGGACTGCGCATTGCCAAAGCGCTATAACTAAATCTCTCCGCTGCCGGATAGGTAGGTAATGGCTCTATATGGCCCTGGGGTCGACTGCGAGAATCAGCCATTTTTGCATCCAGATCATCAAACTGTTTACCGCCTGAACATGCAGTTAATAGGAGTAAACTAGCGATTAGCGTAACTTGGCTTTTCATTGCAATCCCTCCGCCTTGTAGCGATAGGTTTTTGCTTCGATAACTAAATTCAGCAGTGCACCATTGGATTTTTTAATCGAGTAATCATGCAGCGTAACAATTCGAGGCAGGGCAGCCACACCACTGACGAACGAACCAAAATCATGATAATCGCCTGTTACATCAATTTTGATTGGCAACTCTATATAAAACTGTGAAGTTCTCTCCGACTGCAGTGAGATTGACTTCATACTCAAGCCGCTGACATAGGCAACCTTGGTAATATCTTCGAGTAAACCGGGCACCTCAGTATCCTTAGGCAGCTGCTTTAGCAATGCCCCAAAGGTTTTATCCAACGCAATAATCTGCTGGTGATAGGCATCCAAATTAGCCGCTTGAAACGCCTTGTTCTGATATTGCTCTAGCAAATTTATTTCTTGTCGGGCCGCGTAAAAATCTTGCTCGCGCAATTTCTTGATTTTGAAAAAGTAACCCGCGGCCAATATAAAAGTAAGCACCAATAGCAGTAGTATAGTTTTTACCGAGCTGGGCCAAACGCCTATATGCTGAATATCCAGATCGGAGAACTCAATCTCTCTTAATTCGTTTAAGCTGTCTTTAAATGACATATCTTCCCTGCGCTTTTTATCCGGAAATACTAATCCCGAAATAACAATACGTAAGTTTTAATCCATTAAATATCTATCAATAAATTTACTGACTGGTGACACCTTCTACTATCGGAGCCTTCACCTGTATTTGCAGGTCGAACTTGCTTCCCTGAGGACCCAGCGTTGTATCTTTCTCAACCTTAGTCAAATTAGAATCTTGATATTTATGTGACTTATCCAAGTTTCTCATCAGCGCCGATATGCGATTATTTGACTCGGCAAAGCCCGACATTTTTATCTCAGTATTGACCTTATCTAGCTCAGCAAGGAAAACACCATCGGGCAGTGCACGTACTAACTCGTCATACACTTTAACAATTTCAGAACGAGTACCCTGCAGATCCTGAATCACTTTCATTCTAAAAATAATTTCCTGCTTTTTACTTTTTAGTTCACGAATCTCGGCGACTTTTTTATCGAGTTCGGTAATATTGGTTTCAAGGTATCTATTGCGCTCGCTCTGATGCTTCAGCTGAGCGCTGGAAAAAGTAATCCAGACAAACGTCAACAGTACCGCGAACAGGCCAACAAAACTGAGCTTGGTCAGGTACTCTTTTTTCTGCAGCTCTCGAGACGCTTCTCGCCATGGGAGTAAATTAATCTGCGACATCAATCAAAGCTTCTTAAAGCCAATCCCACTGCGAGCATCATGGCTGGGCCATCGTTAGCCAATGAGGATGCATTTATCAATTTGTTGACCTGCATGTTGGCAAGAAGATTGGCAATAGCGACAGGTAGGCCCAGTGACCGCTCAACCTCATCAACTAGCCCATTCAGAGCCGAGACACCCCCAGCTATAAAGAGCTGGTCTATATAATTGTATTGGCTAGAGGAATAGAAAAACTGCAATGATCTGATGATATGCTGTATTAGAGACTCTTTAAATGGAGCCAGCACCTCGGTTTCGTAGTCTTCGGGCAGGCCCCCATTGCGCTTGGCCTCACTCGCCTCCTCGTAGGACAAACCATATCGGCGCTGAATTTCTTCAGTGAGCTGTTTGCCTCCAAATAGCTGCTCTCTGCTATAAATAGTTTTACCGTCCACCAAAACAGTAAAGGTAAACATGGTGGCGCCAATATCGGCAATTGAGACCACTTGATCGCCAACTTTGCCGAGCTGGCCCTTCACCAATCGATATGCGCGCTCAATAGCAAAGCCCTCAATATCGACCACTTTTGGAGAGAGCCCAGCAATATCCAGAGCTTGGCGACGATGGTCAACATTTTCTTGGCGGCAGGCGGCCAGTAACACGCGCACCAGATCAGAATCGGTTTCAACTGGCCCCAGAACATCAAAATCAAAGGCCACTTCTTCCATGGGATAGGGGATGTATTGATCCGCCTCAACTTCAATCTGCATTTCCATCTGCAGGTCGGTCAAACCAGCGGGTAGTTCTATTTCTTTAGTGATGACAGAGGAGCCCGATACGGCAACGACAGTATCGGAGAGCTTGGTACCAGAGCCGGTTACAACCTTTTTAATGGTATCTGCCAGCGCCTCGATGTCGGCAATATTCTTCTCGATCACAGTGTTGGCAGGCAGCGGCATTACACGGTATGCCTCAACTTTGTAGCCATCTGCGGACTTACTGAGCTCAATTAACTTAACTGCAGAAGATGAAATATCAAGGCCGAGCATCGGTTTAGCGGGCTTTGATAAAAACTTTATAAATCTCATTTCTTAGCTATCATCCTTTATAGTGGGGCCAACCTTGGCGAGAAACGACACTAACAGTGTTTCCCAAGCTCGCAAATGATGCACTTCACATTACCTACACCTTATAATAGATCTTCATTTTACTGGTGACTGAAAAATGCGGTCTTTAACAAAACGTAAATTACTGAAGTTCCTATCCGTCCTGACTATCCTTGGAAGCGGCGGTTTTCTTGTGGTCGCCTCATGTTTGTACCTCTACCTCAGTCCAAAACTTCCATCTGTCGAGGAGCTAAAGGAGATCGAGCTACAAATTCCACTACGAATTCATTCACAAGATCTAAAAGTTATAGCGGAATTCGGTGAAAAGAAGCGTTCGCCAGTGCGTTTTGAAGAAATACCCCAACCCATGGTTGACGCTTTTTTGGCCGCCGAGGACGACAGCTTCTTTGAACATAGAGGCATCGTTATCTCTGGCTTAGCCCGCGCCGCTGTCGAGCTAGTTACCACCGGATCAATTCGCAGTGGCGGCAGCACGATTACTATGCAGGTTGCACGCAACTTCTTTTTAAGCAAACGTCAGGAATTTACCCGTAAGTTTAACGAGATATTATTGGCCTTTAGAATTGAAGAAGAATTGTCCAAGCAGGAAATTCTATCGCTCTACACCAATAAAATTTATATGGGTAATCGAGCCTATGGTGTTGGCGCCGCGGCGCAGGTCTACTACGGCAAAACCTTGGATCAGCTCAGCCTCGGTGAAATCGCCACTATTGCAGGCTTACCTAAGGCCCCCTCTCGCTACAACCCTCTGGCCAATGCAGAGCGCGCTATGCAGCGCAGAGACTGGATTCTCGGTCGCATGCTCTCACTGGGAAATATTAATCAGTCTGAGTACCAGACTGCCAAAGCTGAAGTAGATGGAGCTTCATATCATGGTTCTATCTCAGAGTTGGATGCCGCCTACGCCGCCGAGATGGTGCGTCAGGAAGTGGTCAGTAAATTTGGTCTCAGAGCCTACACCGAGGGTTACACTGCAATTACTACCTTGGATTCAACACTGCAGTCCCATGCAGTTACAGCCTTGCAGGCGGGAATCATGGCTTATGATCAGCGCCATGGTTACCGTGGCGTCGAGCAGAAGGCTCTCGAACAAGACAGCTGGAACGACATACTACGCAAAACACCAGTTTACGGTGGACTGGAGCCGGCCATTATCACTGAGGTTGCCGACGACCATTTACAGTTGATCAGCAAAGATGGGTTGGAATTACCCCTGAACTGGGCAGATGGCTTAGACGATTTAAGAACCTACAGAACAGTCAATGCCCGCAGTGCACCTATTACCGCTGCGACAGATCTATTTGTTGTCGGCGACTTGATTCGTATTCAGCGTCACCTAGACGACAGAGTCAGTCTTGCACAGCTGCCAGAAGCTCAGGCCGCGATGGTTACCTTGGCACCGAACAATGGAGGTATAAGAGCATTGGTCGGCGGATTTGACTATCAGCAGAGCCGCTTTAATCGAATTACTCAGGCCACACGCCAACCGGGTTCTAACTTTAAGCCCTTTGTTTATACCACCGCCCTTAGCAGTGGGTTTACTGCAGCCTCGATTATCAATGACGCCCCGGTAGTGTTCGATGATAGTAAACTGGAAGACATCTGGCGACCTGAAAATGATGGCGGCAAGTTTTATGGCCCAACTCGTCTGCGCGAAGCGCTCTATCGCTCGCGCAACTTGGTCTCTATTCGACTTTTGCGTCGCATGGGCATAGATCGCACATTGGAGGGACTGCAATCCTTTGGCTTTAAAACTAGTGAGATGCCGCTCGATCTATCACTGGCACTTGGCAGCCATGCGCTAACACCACTAGAAATAGCCGCAGGTTACGCGGTATTTGCCAATGGTGGATTTCAAGTCAATCCGTATATTCTCGACAAGGTGATCGATCGCCACGGCACCATTATCTATCAGGCAACCCCTGCCAATGTGTGCAATCCCTGTGTAGAAACAGTTGACAACGACATTTCAGAATCGATTGATTTTCAGCTTGAAGAGCTACTTAACAACCTCGCTCAAGAGTCGCTGCCCGACAATGAAAAAGAGAGCTGGGAGGCTATCAAGCAGGCATTACAGACAACAAATAATGTAAGTGCTGTGCCGGCGGCACGAGTGATTGACGAGCAGACCGCTTTTTTAATTGATTCCATGCTTAAGGATGTTATTTTGCGTGGCACTGGCATCAAGGCCAAAAAACTCAATCGCACCGACTTGGCGGGCAAAACAGGTACCACCAATGGCCCCAGAGATGCTTGGTTCTCGGGTTATTCCCCCGACCTTGTCACTACGGCTTGGGTAGGGTTTGATGACAACTCACTTATAGGTCGAAATGAATATGGTGGGTCTGCCGCACTCCCTATCTGGATCGAATTTATGGGCGCGGCACTAGCCGGTAAACCAGAAGCAAAGCATCCCCAGCCCAATGGCATTGTCAGGGTGAAAATCGATGCCAAAACAGGCAAGCGTGTCGCGCCCAATCAAACCGGTATCTATGAATTCTTTAAAACCAAAAATGTACCAGAGCTGACTAATACGGGCAGCACTGCACCAATCGACAATCAAAGCCCACTGCCAGAAGATCTGTTTTAGTATGAGCCCATTACGCACAGATTGGAAAAATATAGATACCGTGCTCCTAGATATGGACGGCACATTACTGGACCTGCATTTCGATAATTTCTTCTGGCTCCATCATCTACCCAAACGCTACAGCGAGCAGCATGGTATTGATGCAACCGCCGCTCGTCTCGACTTACAGCAGCGAATGGCCTCGAGACAGGGCACCTTAGACTGGTATTGCACCGACTTCTGGTCTGCGCAGTTCAATATTGATATTGTCGATCTCAAACGCGAAGTTTTACATCTGGTTAATGAACGACCTCAGGTTCAGGGCTTTCTCACCGCTCTGGGCGCCATGGGTAAACAGCGTATTTTGATTACTAACGCACATCGCAACAGCGTCGATATTAAATTTTCTGTCACCACCATCGAGCCTCTGCTGGACCTAGTTATATCATCCCATGACTACGGCTATCCAAAAGAGGACCAGCTGTTTTGGCAGCAGCTACAGGCAAATATGCCCTTTGACCCTGATAGAACATTATTTATTGATGATTCAGAACCAGTACTGCGATCGGCTGAAAAATACGGTATTGCCCATTTACTCTGCATAGATAAACCGGATAGCCAGCAGCAGGCCAGATTGTCCTCTGACTTTCCCTCTATTGCAGATTTTGAGCAAATTCTCAATCTAGATATCAGCGCCTAGATTATGGAAAAGGTCCGTATTGATAAATGGCTCTGGGCAGCACGATTTTACAAAACCCGCTCTTTGGCTAAGGCTGCTATCGAAGGCGGCAAAGTGCACATTGATGGCCAAAAATCAAAACCCAGCCGGATGCTGGAACTCGGTCTGATGCTGAATATTCGCCAGGGTGAAACCAGCAAAACTGTAGAAGTTATCGCTCTCTCAGAACAGCGCCGCGGTGCACCAGAAGCTCAGCTGCTGTATCAGGAAACTCAGGAGAGTATCGACCTGCGCGAGAAAACATCTGCCGAACGCAGTGCCTTCTATGGCTCAACTCCCGCCTCGGTGCGTCCGAACAAAAAACAACGCCGCCAGATTCATCGGTTTGTACATAATGATACAGACTAAATCTCCTTAGCTCAGGCTGGCTGAGGAGATTTAAATTCATCTCGCAGTGCAGCTTTAGTCATATAGAAGCAGTACAATGCCGCCTATGAAAAATAACGATATATTGCAACGCTTCCTCTTTGATGGCACTGGTATCCGCGGTGAAATCACGACTCTAGAATCGAGCTACCAAAACATTGTCAGCCGGCAAAACTATCCGCCAGCTGTAGCCCAATTATTTGGTGAGTTTATTGCCGCGGCGAGTTTACTCAGCGCCACATTAAAATTTCCCGGAATTATTTCCATTCAGGCGCGGGGCGACGGACCCCTATCCACCGTCATGGCGGAATGCACCTCAGGCACCAAATTGCGCGGCATCGTCCGCGGTGATTTGCAGGCTGCGGAGAATCACTCCAGCTTGCAAGATCTTCTGGGTGCGGGAACTCTTGCCATTACTATTGAACCGGAAGGTGGTGAGCGCTACCAAGGCATAGTACCGATGGATGCAGGATCTCTCAGCCAGTGCCTGGAGTTTTATTTTCACCAGTCCGAACAGCTGCCAACCAAGATTAGACTGAGCGCTAATGACGAACTCGCCGCAGGTGTTTTGGTGCAACAGATGCCCAATACTGGCGATACAGATAAGAATGCCGCCGACTGGGAACATATCTCGGCGCTTCTCGATACCGTCAAGAGTGAAGAACAGCTGAGTCTTTCTCATAATGACCAGTTATATTTACTATTCCATGAAGAAGATGTGCGCCTCTTTGAACCACAAGATATGCAGTTTTTTTGCAGTTGCTCAAGACAGAGAACCGAGAGTGCACTGATCAATCTAGGGGTAACCGAGATGCGGGAAATCATCGCTGAGCAGGGATTAGTGCTGATTACTTGCCAGTTCTGCGATGAAGAATATCGTTTCGATGAAAGTCATATCGAAGCCCTCTTTAATAGCCCTCAGGCAACATTGCATTAGTCTCGGTATATCCTAAAAAAACCTTTCAAGTTGCACATAGATAAGGTCAGGCGACTAAGAATCTGGCATAATCTCGTGTCTGGGGTTAGAGGATCCCGGATAAATATTTTCGTTCACTTTGGGAAGAGAGGAAGAGAATGGCCGAGGCACCAATTCACACTGATTTGGGCTCAAGCGAGCTCACGGATATTGCAATTCAAAGAGGCGAGGGCCGCCTAAGTAGTACCGGCGCTTTTTTAGCCGTCACAGGTCGCCGCAGCGGCCGCTCTCCAGGCGATAGATTTGTGGTTGATGAACCCAGTTCATCTAACGCAATCGATTGGGGATCAGTCAACCGCCCTATCGGCGAAGATATTTTCAACGCTCTGTGGCGCCGCGTAGATAGCTACCTTGCCGACAAAGAACGGTTTGTCTCACATCTTCATGTGGGTCAAGACACAACTCATTACATCCCTGTCAACGTCACTACAGAAACTGCTTGGCACGGTCTGTTCGCGCATAACATGTTTATTCGCACGGACAGCTATAATCATGGTGGCAAAGCGGAGTGGCAGATTCTTCATGCCGCAAACTTTGTCTGCGATCCAGAGCGTGACGGTACCAATAGTGATGGCGTGGTCATTATTAATTTTGCTCAACGCAAAGTCTTACTGGCTGGTATGCGCTACGCAGGCGAAATGAAAAAAGCTATGTTCTCAGTGCAGAATTTTCTACTGCCCGGCAACGATGTTATGTCTATGCACTGCGCCGCGAATGTTGGAGACGACGGCGATACGGCACTGTTCTTTGGCCTTTCCGGTACAGGTAAAACAACCCTTTCAGCTGACCCGGATCGTTTTTTAATCGGCGATGATGAGCACGGTTGGGGCCAGGGCACAGTATTTAACTTGGAAGGCGGCTGTTATGCCAAGACCATAGATCTGAGCCAGAAGAACGAACCAGTAATTTGGGATGCTATTAAATCTGGGGCCATTATTGAAAATGTTGTCATCGACGAAGAGTCTCTTGTCGCTGACTACTGCGATACCGCACTTTCTGAAAATGGTCGCTGCAGCTATCCGTTGGAACATGTTGAAAAGCGCTGCATCGAAAATCAGGCAGGCGAGCCAAAAAATATTATCTTTTTAACCTGCGATGTCACTGGTGTATTACCGCCTGTTTCGCTGCTGTCAAAAGAGGCTGCGGCCTATCACTTTTTGAGTGGTTACACTGCCCGCGTTGGCTCCACCGAGATGGGCGGTGAAGCCGGTATTCACCCCACCTTCTCAACCTGTTTTGGTGCGCCATTTATGCCGCGCCCGGCTGCTGTCTATGCCGAGCTGCTGATGAAACGTATTGAAGAGTTTGGCTCTAAGGTTTACCTAGTTAATACCGGTTGGACCGGCGGATCAGGTGGTTCAAAGGGTACAGGTAGCCGCTTCCCTATTCCGGTTACTCGCGCAGTCGTAACTGCCATTACCAATGGGTCATTGGAAAACTGCGCTACCGAGCATCTTGATATGCTCAATCTCGATATCCCGACAGAAATTGCTGGAGTTGATAAGTCTTACCTCAACCCACGCAATAACTGGGCTAATAGTGCCGACTACGACGAGCAGGCGGCAAAACTGGCGCAGTTGTTTATTGAAAATATTGTTAGCTTTGCACCCTCACAGGACGTGATCGATGCAGGTCCCCAGCTATAGACACCTATCGCCTTTACCGGGGACATTAAAAAACCGCGCTAGATATTGGCGCGGTTTTTTTATCTCTGCAGTCTGGGCAGCGAGTGTTACTTACTGTTATCCAGGATATGATCGATAGCCGCTATCACTTCGTCATCGCTACAATCCATGCAGGTACCTCGCATAGGCATGCCACGAATACCGTTGATGGCATTGGCGTAGACAGTTTCGATACCCTGCTCTAAACGCCCAGCCCAGGCTACAGAGTCACCCATCATGGGTGCGCCCGCGATTCCTGAAGTGTGACAGGCTATGCAATTAGTACCGTAGATATCACTACCAGAACGCCCTGCACCGCCAGCGCTGACTACTGTAGCAACAACCTGGCCGGCTTTAACAACATGTCCCACAGGTGCAATGCGCTCGGCTACTTGCTGTTCCTGAGCGGCAGTCAACTCGACGCTACCGTCCTGTGCGCCACAGCCAATCAAAAGTGCGCAGGCTAGAGTAATCAGTCCAAAAGTTTGTTTCATTGTTGGCTCCATCGAAGCATTAAATGGTTAGATATTTATGTGGCTGGTATTATACATAGGTAACTGCAAATACTCACCAGCTCGGTTTAAATTAGCGGCCTATCCCAGCGGCCTTATACCTACAGAACTGTGGGCCTTGGCCATAAGCGCAGCACTCTGCGCTCGGGCTTTTAACGCACCCTGCTGTAATACGGCTTCAACCTGCCCCGGGTTCTCCAGCAACTGCAGATATTTCTCGCGCGGCTGTTTAATCTGATCATTGATTAGTTCAAAAAGCTGCTTTTTTGCCTCACCCCAGGCAATGCCATTCTCAAACTCCGCACGCATGGCAGTCGTTTGTTCAGCTGTGGCAAATGCCTTCCAGATTTGAAATACCGCAGAGCTATCAGCATCTTTGGGCTCGCCGGGTTCCAGCAAATTAGTATTGATCTTATTGATATGTTTCTTTAGCTTTTTCTCGCTGAGAAATAACGGAATAGTATTACCGTAGCTTTTACTCATTTTACGCCCATCGAGACCCTGCAATATGGCCGCATCCTCATCGACCTGAGCTGCGGGCAACACAAAGTGCTCGCCATAATGATGATTAAAGCGCTGCGCAATATCTCGCGCCATCTCTACATGTTGAATCTGGTCGCGACCAACAGGAATCTTATGAGCATTAAACATCAGAATATCGGCGGCCATCAGTATGGGGTAGCTAAACAGTCCCATGCTAATCGCAGTATCTTCATCTTCACCAGCCTCGACATTGGCCTGCACCGCACCTTTATAGGCATGGGCGCGATTCATCATGCCCTTGGCGGTCATGCAGGTCAGCAGCCAGGTTAACTCAGGAATCTCAGGGATATCCGACTGACGGTAAAAGGTTACCTTATCGGTATCCAACCCCAATGCCAGCCAGGCTGCAGCAATCTCTAATGTCGACTGATGCACTAGACCCGGATCCTGATGTTTAATTAACGCATGGTAGTCAGCCAAAAAGAAAAATGACTCATAGTCACCGCTAAGACTGGCTTCAATCGCAGGTCTAATAGCGCCCACATAGTTACCCAGATGCGGGCTTCCGGAGGTGGTAATACCGGTTAAAACACGTTGCTTACCCATAAACAAATCTACTTTTTAAAACTGATGGCTATAATAATCAAACACAGAGGTTACTCAACCTCTATTCATTATCTGCGCTTTTGCTTTCTTCAAACGCTCTCAACACCTAGGTTACCGCGCCTATTAAAAAATTCCGTCAACACTGAAGTTAGTCGCAGTGGATCTAGCGATCCGGTCACTTCACGGCAGGAGTGCATTGCCAGCTGCGGAATACCCACATCCAGAGTCGGCACACCCAGTCGAGCCGCTGTAATCGGCCCAATCGTGCTGCCACAACTCAGGTCACTGCGAGAGACAAACGTTTGTACTGGCACATCAACATCGGCGCAGAATTGCCTAAACTGACTCGCCGTTACACTGGTGGTAGCATAACGCTGTTTCACATTAACTTTTATCACTGGGCCGCCATTTAATACCGGCATATGTGAACTATCATGTTTGTCGGCATAATTGGGATGAGCGGCATGGGCATTATCGCAAGAGATCATCAGTGACTGATCAATCACACGATTGCGTTCTTGTCTTTCAGTACAGCCATTGAGGCGTGTAATTACAGCTTCAAGAAAAGGGCCATCAGCGCCGATGGCGGAGACACTGCCCACTTCCTCGTGATCATTGCACACCACTAAGCAGGTATTACTGCTGTCGGCCTGCAACAGAGCCTTCGTAGCTACAAAACAGCTAAGCAGATTATCTAGCCGCGCTGAGGCGAGAAATTCATTATTGATACCTATCTGAGCCGCGCCCTGAGTATCGTAAAAGCACAGCTCATAATCTAAAACCTCTGCGCCAACCGGCAGAAACTCCGCGGCCAACATAGCGCGAAAATCGTCGACTTTGTCGCTCAGCATTAATATCGGTGGAATATCCGTCTGCGCATTAACCGTACGGCCTTTATTAGCCTCACGATCAAGATGTATAGCAAGGCTGGGAATCATAGCTACTGGACGCTTAAAGTCCACGAGTTGTTGCTTAAGTTGCAGCTTGCTATCGCGATATACCACACGACCAGCAATTGACAGGTCGCGATCAAACCAAGGGTTTAATAATGCGCCACCATAAACTTCTACGCCGAGCTGAAAATAACCATTCTTGATAATTTCAGGCTGTGGCTTCACCATTAAGCAGGGACTGTCTGTATGTGCACCTACCATGCGCAATCCACTGTCTGCAAGCGGCTCAGCGCCTAGGGTAAAGGCAATAATAGATGAACCGTTGCGGGTGACAAAATGTTTGTCGCCAGACTTTAGGGTCCAGTCATCAGATTCATTGAGTTCAGAAAAACCAGCCTTAGCTAAGATTTTACTGATACTGGAAACCGCATGAAATGGCGTGGGTGAGGCATCTAAAAATGCCGTTAAAGCCTGGTTATATTGGCTCGTTTCCGTAGTCATATTTATTGTCCTTCGGTTTCACTTTTTGATTTTAATCGGGCCAATAGGCTAGAGGTATCCCAGCGATTTCCGCCCAGTTCTTGAACCTCAGCATAGTAGCTATCGACCAGCTGAGTGACCGGAAGCAGACTGCCATTATGCTCGGCTTCCTGCAGGGCAAAGGCCAAGTCTTTGCGCATCCATTGCACGGCAAAGCCATGCTCATACTCGCCCGCCAACATGGTTTCATAGCGATTCTCCATCTGCCAAGATTGAGCTGCACCTTTAGAAATAACCTCAATCACCTGACGGGCGTCCAAACCTGCATTCTCAGCGAAGTTGAGTCCCTCGGCCAAACCTTGCACCAGGCCCGCAATACAAATCTGGTTAACCATTTTGCAGAGCTGACCACTGCCCACAGGGCCCATTAGCTGCACGGCTTTAGCAAAACTGGCAATGGCAGCCTCAACTTGCGCAAAGTCATCGGCACTGCCACCACACATCACTGTGAGCTGACCATTCTCTGCTCCCTGCTGACCACCAGACACTGGCGCATCAATAAAGGTACAGTTCTTGGCATTCGCCGCTACAGCTAGGTCCTTAGCCAGATCTGCGGAGGTAGTCGTATGATCGACCAAGATAGCACCCGGCTTTATACCGACGAGTATACCCTGCTCCGCCAAAACGATCTCTTGTACATCTTGATCATTACCGACACAGAGAAAAACAATATCGGCGTCTAACACTGCAGCACTAGCTGTGGTTGCCAGTTCACCAGAGTATTGCTCACACCAGCGCTCTGCAACGGCAGTGGTACGATTATAAACAGTTACCTGATAATCGTTGCGGCTAAGCCATCCAGCCATGGGATAACCCATTACGCCAAGTCCCAAAAACGCGACTTTTTTTGCCATCCCGAAAAGTCCCTAGTCCATCAGTAAAAAAATTAATATGCCGCCCAAGAGCAAGCGATAAATAACAAAGGGCAGCATGCCCACACGCTCAACAAAACGCAAAAAGCTATGAATGCAGATATACGCGGTAACACAAGACAAAGCCGTGCCAATAATAATTTCAAACCAGGGTACAGATGTCTGGCCCATTAACTCTAAACCCTTGTAACCGCCGCTCAGTGCAATGATGGGAATAGCTAACAAAAAAGAAAAGCGAGCCGCCGAGATACGATCAAACCCGAGCATCAACGCTGCGGTCATGGTGATTCCTGATCGCGATGTGCCGGGAATAAGTGCCAGTGCCTGAGCAGCGCCCACGAGCAGCGCAGTCTTCCACGATAGCTGATAAATGGTCTTATCACCGCGACATTTCAAATCAGCCCACCCCAACAGTAATCCAAACAAAATAGTGGTAGTGGCTATTACCGCCAAAGAGCGAAGATGTATTTCAATGAACCCACCAAATATAAGCCCAGTTATGCCAGCCGGAACTGTGGCTACAACAATATACCAAGCAAGATTACTCTCTGGTGTCTGTGGGCCACGCAAGCTTTTAAACCAGGCTCTAACCAGTTGCTGTATGTCATGACGAAAATACATCACAACCGCAACAAACGAACCCACATGCACAGCGACATCAAAAGCTAAGCCCTGATCTGGCCAACCAAAAATCTGCGATGGCAGAATTAAATGCGCTGAACTTGAGATAGGAAGAAACTCAGTAAAGCCTTGAATAACTGCCAACCAGATAGCCTGTAAAATATCCATAGTCTACAACGCCCTTATACGTTTACGTTTTTGCCAAGCATCGGTGCCACGCAAATAAATAAGTTCGATTGAATCAATCGACTGGGCCAACCCCTTAGCAAATTTTGCGTCTGCAATATTCACTAAATCCAGAGCATCTGGATACAGGTCAATTAGGTCTGGCGCCTCAAGTTGCCCACCTTCACCCACTACAGTATAAGGTTGATACTGATCAATAAGTTGTAACGCCTTCTCAGCTGTCAGCAACTGATCTTGCATCAGGGCTCTGCACTCACCATTAGATTCTAGACGATAGCAGCCACAGTTAAACTCACCCATTCGCGCATCGAGAATGGGCATTATTATCGCCCCTACTTCTAACCCCTGTTTGCGCACAGCAGTCTGTGCCATGACTTGCAAGGTAGATACTGCCACCACGGGCAGATCAAGACCAAACGCCAACCCCTGAACTGTCGCAAAACCAATCCGTAAACCGGTAAATGAACCAGGACCTAAGGTAACAGCCAGCCCATTGAGATCAGCAGCCTTTATCGACGCCTGTCCCAATACCTCATCAACCATCGACATCACCAGCTTGGTATGCGACCGCGGTTCTTCACAATAACGTGAAATCACAGTGTCACCCATACGCAGAGCAACCGAACAGGCTGGTGTAGAGGTCTCTATCGCTAAAACTGATGTCATGGTTATTCTCTGTTAGGGAGAAAGCCTAATTAATTTATGGGCAAAAAAAATCCCTCACTGGGAGGTGAGGGATTTTACAGGTCTAGCGCTAATTAGACTATCAGGATTTTGCTGCTGGAGTCTTTTTAGCCGCAGCCTTCTTAGCCGGAGCTTTCTTAGCTGCTGCCTTTTTTGCTACAGGCTTCTTAGCTACTGTCTTCTTGGTTACCGCTTTCTTAGCAACTGCTTTCTTAGCTGCAGGCTTCTTGGCGACCACTTTTTTAGCTACTGGCTTTTTAGCCGCTACCTTCTTAGTTGCAACTTTCTTTTTAACTGGCTTCTTTGCCTTTGGCTTAGCATTTGCCTTAGTGACTTCGGCTTTAGCTTTAGCTGCAGCTTTTTTCTCAGCAGCTTTTAATTTAGCAGCCAGCTTTTTGGCTGCAGCTTTAATTTTCTTAGCGTTCTGTGCGGCACGAACTTTAGTCCAACGCTGCTCAAACTTTTTAACAGCCGCAGCTAGGTCAGATGCTACTTTCGCATTCAGTTTTGCTTCAGTAGCTGCCAGGCCTGCTTTAGACGCCGCTTCTGACGCAGCCAATGCATCAGCAACCTGAGCCAAACGCAATGCACTCTTAGCCGCCTTGACATCATTCTGCATAGATTTGAACTTAGTATTGTTAGTTTTAAATTCTTTGCGAGCTGAAGCAAGGGATCTACGTGTTGCAGGTGAAGCTTTGGCAGCTAGCTTTGCTTTAGCGCCAGCAATCTTTGAACGAGTAGCAGCTAATTTTTTACCCTGAGCGGTAAGTTTAGTTTGCGCTGCAGTCACTTTCACACCAGCTTTTTGTGCTGCAGTAATCTTAACGACTTTTTTGGCCGCTGCTTTCTTTACAATTTTTTTCTTGGCAGGTTTTTTCACTTTGACTCTCCGTGGGCTCGCTAATGATAAGCTAAAATAAGATGAATTTAATTTACCGAAACTTTCAGATGAGAATTTTAATCGCCAGCTATTTACTTTAGCAACCTTTAAGGCGCAATAACCCAGAAAAAGGTACTATTTAGGCTCTTTTATGGGTTTATTGAAGACTTTTGAAGTTTTTTGTTGAGATTTAACAGAATTTTAAAAGTTAAATTTACTCTCCTAGTACAGCAACAATTCTCGATTGCACATCATTGAGCTGGCCTAAGCCATCTATAGATGCAAACACAGGAGCAGTATTTTTAGAGTTTGCGAGGTCAGTATAAAACTTTACCAAAGGCATAGTTTGTTCATGATAAACATTGAGACGATTTCGCACAGTTGATTCCTGATCATCCACTCGCTGCACTAAAGGCTCGCCAGTTTCATTATCCACATCGGCAACTACTGGCGGATTGTGCTGCACGTGATAGACGCGGCCAGAACCCTCATGAACCCGACGGCCACTCAGACGCGACACAATCTCTTCATCTGCTACAGAGATTTCAATAACAAATTCAATATCAACACCGGCCTCAACTAATGCTTCAGCCTGGGGAATTGTACGTGGGAAACCATCAAACAAAAAACCGTTGTCACAATCCGACTGCTGGATACGCTCTTTGACCAAGGCAATAATAAGATCGTCCGACACCAGACCGCCGGAGTCCATAACGCCTTTGACCTGCACACCTAAATCACTCCCCGCTTTTACAGCGGCACGCAACATATCGCCGGTTGAGATTTGTGGTACGCCATATTTCTCAGTAATAAACTGTGCCTGTGTGCCTTTGCCTGCACCAGGAGGTCCTAATAGAATCAGTCTCATTAATGCTGTTCCTTGAATAAATTGATCTTGCGAGTTGAGAGAATAGTTTGTAAACCCCCGACTAGCCATTCCTAAAATGGCCGGCCACCATACAGGGTTTGGATATACCAGACAAGCCAAGCCACAGGCAATGTTCAGGTACGTATACCTATATCTGGCATTTCTTAAGGTTATTCTGCAGCCTTAACTTGGGCCCACAGCAATTCCAATTCGGCGCTGTTCATACGATTGAAATCTTTGCCTGCAGCTAGGAATTCCATGGCTTCAAATCGGCGCTTAAATTTATTACTTGATAAGCGCATAGCCGTCTCTGGATCTACCGATAGATGGCGTGCAAGATTGACGCAGCTAAACAGTAAATCGCCCATTTCATCTTCCATTGCAGCTCGATCACCCCTGGCGATTTCTACCTCAAGTTCCGCAATCTCTTCTTTGACTTTAGCCAGCACATCTTTGGGGTCGGTCCAATCAAAACCGACTGAGGATGCACGTTTTTGTAACTTATAGCCGCGGCTCAATGCAGGCAGTGCCACGGGGATGTCAGCCAGAATTCCGCCCTCACCTTTCTCTTGTCGCTCTTGCCGTTTAAGCGCGTCCCACTTCTTATTGATTGCTCTGGTATCAAATACTGCATCAGCCGATCTGCGCGACTGCAATGTGCCATCGGGGAATACATGGGGATGTCGTCTGATTAATTTATCCGTAATACCATTTACAATGCTGTCCCAATCAAAAGAACCTTCCTCTGCACCCAGCTGGCTGTAAAAAATAATTTGAAATAGCAGGTCGCCCAGCTCCTCGCTAAGGTGCTCAAGATTACCGCATTCGATGGCGTCAATAACTTCATACACTTCTTCAACACTGTGCGGGGCAATGGTTTTGTAACTCTGTTTAATATCCCAAGGGCAGCCAGTCTGCGGATCACGCAGGCGTAACATCAGGTAGCGCAGGTCATCGATGCTGTAGCTGCTCATTAGCTGTAAACACCTGAAGATAGATAGCGATCACCACGGTCGCAAATCACTGCGACAATAGTGGCATTTTCTAACTGTTGGCTAAGGTTTAGCGCCGCGGCAACGGAACCACCAGCGGAAACACCGCAGAAGATGCCCTCTTCTCGCGCTAAACGACGCATGGCATTCTCAGCATCTGCCTGCGAGATATCCATAATTTGATCAACCTTAGCCGCATCAAAAATACCTGGCATATAGGCTTGCGGCCAGCGTCGAATACCGGGAATAGAGGCACCATCTTCTGGCTGCAGACCAATGATTTGAATATCTGGATTCTGGGTTTTTAAAAACGCAGATGTACCCATAATGGTCCCTGTAGTACCCATAGAACTGACAAAGTGGGTAACGGTACCCTGAGTATCGCGCCAAATTTCTGGGCCCGTACCCTCATAATGAGAAAGTGGGTTATCGAGATTATTAAACTGATCCAACACAGTCCCCAAGCCCTGCTGCTGCATTTTCTGAGCTAGATCCCTTGCGCCTTCCATACCTTCGCTCTGATTCACCTCAATAAGCTCTGCACCATAGGCGGTCATGGCCCACTTGCGCTCATCGGTGGCGTTGTCAGGCATAATCAAAGTCATACTATAGCCTTTCATCGCAGCAACCATGGCCAAGGCGATACCTGTATTACCACTGGTGGCCTCAATAAGGCGATCACCGGGGGTAATATCACCCCGATCCTCGGCCTTGGCAATCATACTGAGCGCCGGACGATCTTTGACGCTGCCCGCGGGGTTATCACCCTCGAGCTTGGCCAAAATAGTATTGCTGGTATTACCAGGCATACGCTGTAACCGCACCATGCGGGTGTTTCCAATGCACTGATCAATTGTTGGGTAATCCATACTGATGCCTTTTACAGCCTATAAACTAGGCAGGGTATTGTGCCTGAAGCCTCCATTGAACGCCTCTTTGCGTCTGCTATATCAAATAACTATTTTATCTAAGGGCTAGCAGAGAATCGCGTAAGCCAATGCGTAGTCTGCCTCATCGGCGATACTGAGTAACACCTCGCTGGCACCACAGTCATGCATCACCTCGGCAGCCCCTGCGGAAAGCTCTACCGCAGGCGCGCCTCTATCATTATTGGTCACATTCATATCTTGAAAACTGACGCCATTACCAATGCCTGTACCCAACGCTTTGGCCACAGCCTCTTTGGCGGCAAAACGCTTAGCTAAAAAAGCTGGGCTATTATTGAGACGGGCAAATTCTCGCTGTTCGGCTATGGTTAGGATCCGCTGAACAAATTTATCGCCCTGACGTTCAAGCACCTTAACCATACGCTTAATATCGACGATATCTGTACCTATTCCTTTGACCATTATCTGTTTTGCTCCTGTTGAGGCGCGCTCGACAGCAGGTGCTGCCGATACAGCTCACGACTGTGAAGTTGTCGACCGCCAAGGTAAAAGTCTATCACGCCACGCAGTAGTTGCTTGGCGGTTTTGAGCACCGAGCGCTGACTAAAATTACCCTGCATAAGGGCCATAATATCTTCACCTCTATAGGTCCCAAGCGGCTGTCGATGCTGATTGACTGCTGCAATAAGACCCTGTTCAGGAACATACTGATAGAGCTTATCTGCCAATAGTGGCGCACCACCGAGTGCTTCAGAGTCCAGTACCAAACCATAGCCCAACTCATCGAGTAGGGTCATCTCCAGCTGGCGTAACATAGGTTCGCTTGGCCCTGCGCTGGCCAGCTGTAACATAAACTCACTGTACTTTTGATAGAGGTATTCGTGGGGATCATGTTCATGCAGCAGACGGAACAGCAGTTCATTTACATAGAGACCAGTAAACAGACATTCCTGCTGTAAAAATGCCGGTGCCTGATTGCAATCGGCACTAGTCAGCGTTTTTAATTCACCGCGCCCCTGCCAGCTAAATTGATGCTCGGTATAGGGAAATATGACGCGGCTGATACCGCGCTTATTGGGTTTGCGAAAGCCCTTGGCCACACAGCGAATACGACCATGATTTTTACTAAACAGATCGACTAGCAGGCTCGTTTCCCGATAGGGTGTGGCGTGCAGCAAAAACCCTGCTTCAGCATCGACCCGCACTGTTTTTTAGTCGTCCATATAGCCAAGACTTCGCAGTGCACGCTCGTCATCTGACCAGCCACTGCGAACCTTGACCCAGGTTCTAAGCATAACTTTGCAATCCAGCAAGCTCTCTATATCGGCACGCGCCTGTTCGCCAATTTTCTTGATGCGCTCACCATTGCTGCCGATAATAATTTTTTTCTGCCCATCGCGCTCAACCAGAATTAACGCACTAATATGGGTGATCTTCTTTTCAGCACGGAACTCTTCAATTTCCACTGTCACCTGATAGGGAACCTCTGCTCCCAGTTGGCGCATGATTTTTTCACGAACAATTTCAGCAGCCAGAAAACGTTCGCTGCGATCAGTGATCTGATCTTCAGGGAACATATGTATACGCTCTGGCATATAAGTCTTAATCTTTTCTTCCAGCTTATCTAAATTGGTTCTGCGCAATGCAGACAGCGGAATAAGATCAGCGGCATTAACCTTGGTTTCTAAGAATTTAAGATGTGGCAACAGAGCTTCTTTGTCTTCAATCATATCGACTTTATTCACTGCAATAATCACCGGCACAGTGCTATTGGAAAGGTACTTAGCCACATATTCATCGGCCTCGCTCCATTCGAAACGATCCACTACAAACACCAATACATCAACATCGGAGATAACACTGGCCGCTGATCGATTCATCACTCGGTTAATTGCGCGCTCTTGATTGGTGTGAATACCGGGCGTATCGACAAAGATCATCTGCAGATCGTCTTCCGTTTTGATACCCAATAAAGTATGTCTTGTGGTCTGTGGTTTACGCGAGGTAATACACAGCTTTTGGCCGAGAATATGATTGAGCAATGTGGATTTTCCCACATTTGGGCGGCCAATAATGGCCACATAGCCACAGCGAGGTTCGGTCAAGAGCACAACTCCAATTCAATAATTAATTGCTCAGCTACCATTTGCTCAGCTTTGCGGCGACTACTGGCCGTGGCACTCATTTCTTTTTCTACAGCGGCAATCTTGCAACTCACAGTAAACAGCCGGCTATGAGCTTCGCCGCCCGTGTTGATCAGTTTATATTCGGGCACTGGTTTACCGCGCTGTTGCAACCACTCCTGTAAACTGGTCTTGGGGTCCTTTATTGGCTGCACCTCCAGAGCTGTGCCCAATAAATTTTTAAACCACAGCTCAATACAGCTGCGCGCTCTATCCAAACCAGCGTCCAAGTAAACAGCGCCAATCAGCGCCTCTACGGTATCCCCTAAAATAGAATCACGGCGATGACCGCCACTTTTCATTTCGCCTGGGCCCAGCAATAGATTGGAACCTAGCTCTAACGACTTAGCGACCTCAGCCAGCGACTCCGCCCGCACTATATGTGAGCGCATGCGACTTAATTCACCTTCACGGGCCTTGGGAAAGTCACGGTAGAGTATATCCGTGATCGTAAGGCCAAGAATCGAGTCGCCAAGGAATTCTAGACGTTCGTTATTGTTGCTTCCGCAACTGCGGTGAGAGAGGGCAAGCGTTAGCAGCTGTTCATCACTAAAGCTGTAATTGAGACGCTCTTGGAGCTGTCGGACATTGCTCACTAACAATCCTCTGATTAATTATTTTGTTCAGCGGTGCCTTCGTGGTTATTAAATTTAAACACAACATCAACATTACTAAACATTTCAATTCGTTTTGCTTAGTTCACGCTTATCCGAACGCCGTTTCTATCACGATTGATAATCACCTGGCTCGCAGGCACATCGCGAATATTATTTATAGTAAAGAAATCCGACACTTTACGCCGTATATCTGGAATAGTTTCATCGTCCAAATCAGACTGGCCAATCTGCTGAACTGCACCAGCTATAACCTGATCATCCAAATAGTGGGGGCCTAACTTAAACGCCACCTGCAACAAAAATCCAGCTATAAAAACAATAATAATGATCGAGATTAATGTCGCGCCACGCTGCTTATTGAATTTCATGGCAAACTCCCTGTTATAGATTTTTTATTCCTGAAAACCTGCAAACTCTGTTATTGATTACCTTACTGGATTTTACCCGCCCGATCAAAGCTAGGCAGACTCAAAAACTTATCCCAAAACATCCATCGTGCGAAGGCCTTACCAACAATACGATCTTCAGGCACCGGACCCCATACTCGACTATCACTAGAGTTGTCGCGGTTGTCGCCCATCATAAAATAATGACCCTGAGGTACAACGGCCGAATAATTCTGGCTGAGACGAGTTGGCGAGGTGCGTTTCTGCATCAAATGCTCGACCCCACCAAGGTTCTCTGACATGACCACCGAGCGAGGCGAATTGGCCTCTTCCGCGACTGAGGTCTGAGTCATCTTATCGCCATTGATAAATACAACACCATTGAGTACATGAATTTTATCGCCGGGAAGACCCACTACTCGCTTGATAAAATAACGATCTTCATGAGGCGGAAAAAACACCATAACATCGCCGCGTTCTGGGGAGTCAATTTCAATAATCTTGGTGCGCAATACCGGCAGACGAATGCCATAGGTCCATTTGCTAACCAGAATAAAATCACCCACTTTTAAGGTCGGCACCATGGACTGCGAGGGTATTTGAAAAGGCTCAATTAGAAACGAACGCAAAACTAAGACCAAACCCAGCACCGGCGCCAACGAGCCAGCAAACTCAATCAGCCCCTCTTTCTGATTGACAACAAATTTGTTAAGCAGCCAAAAGGCACCAGCCAATAAAAATATAATGGTGAGAATCAGCTCAAAATTGAGATCCATCGAAATCTACCCCTTAGTATTACCCATTAAGTTCGAAGTACTGCCAAGAATGCATCCTGGGGTATCTCAACACTCCCCACCTGCTTCATGCGTTTTTTTCCGGCCTTTTGTTTTTCCAGCAGTTTCTTTTTACGGGTTACATCACCACCATAACATTTGGCCGTCACATTTTTACGCAACGCCTTCACTGTGGTGCGGGCAACAACACTACCGCCGATTGCAGCCTGAATGGCCACATCAAACATTTGGCGGGGAATAAGCTCTTTCATTTTGTCAGCGAGGTTACGGCCTTTCTGAATGGAGTGATCGCGGTGAGTAATCGCCGCAAGCGCATCGACCCGATCGCCATTGATCAAAATATCCAACTTGACTAGCGATGCGGCTTCAAAGCGCACAAAACTGTAGTCCAACGACGCAAAACCGCGACTGACCGATTTGAGCCGATCAAAGAAGTCCATAACCACTTCACTCATCGGCAATTCATAGCGAATTGACACCTGGCCACCAATAAACTGCATATCTTTCTGCACGCCACGCTTTTCCACACAGAGTGAAATCACATTGCCGACATAGTCTTTGGGTACCAAAATATTGGCTTCGCAGATGGGTTCACGCATCTCTTCGATCTGACCCGGATCGGGCAGGTCTGAGGGGTTCGACATATACAATGTCTCGCCCTTTGAGGTAATTATCTCGTAAACCACGGTCGGCGCAGTGGTAATCAAATCAAGGTTGTATTCTCGCTCAAGACGCTCCTGAATAATCTCCATATGCAACATACCAAGGAATCCACAGCGGAATCCAAAGCCGAGCGCATCGGAACTCTCGGGCTCATAGAACAAGGAAGCATCATTGACGGCCAGTTTGGCCAGAGCTTCACGAAACTCTTCAAAATCATCGGAATCAACGGGGAACATGCCGGCATAGACCTGAGGCTTAATACGCTGAAATCCCGGTAGCGCCTCAACATCTGAGGTACTTTGGTGAGTTAACGTATCGCCCACTGGTGCACCGAGAATATCTTTGATACCGGCTACCATAAAGCCCACTTCACCAGCATGCAGCACGCCGGTCTCTTTACGCTTGGGCGTAAATACTCCAACACTATCAACCACATGCGGCTTGCCAATTGACTTAGCAACAATCTTATTTTTAACCGAGAGAGTACCCTGCATTACGCGCACCAGCGAGACAACGCCCAGATAGTTATCAAACCAGGAGTCGATAATCAAAGCCTGCAACGGAGCGTCCACATCACCTTCAGGTGGTGGCACTTTCAGCACGAGTTCCTCGAGGATATCAGTAATTCCCTCACCGGTCTTAGCGCTACAACGTACCGCCTCGGTGGCCTCGATACCAATAATATTTTCGATTTCGTTAATCACTTTCTCTGGCTCCGCCTGCGGCAGATCCATTTTATTTAACACGGGGATTACTTCCAAACCCTGAGCAATAGCTGTGTAGCAGTTAGCCACTGACTGAGCCTCTACCCCTTGCGCGGCATCTACAATTAACAGAGCGCCTTCACAGGCAGCAAGCGACCGCGAGACCTCGTAGGTGAAGTCAACATGGCCAGGTGTATCAATAAAGTTTAACTGGTAGGTTTTACCGTCTTGTGCAGTAAACGGCAATGTGACGCTCTGTGACTTGATAGTAATACCGCGCTCGCGCTCAATATCCATGGAATCGAGCACCTGCGCCGCCATTTCACGGTCGGCAAGGCCACCACAGAGTTGAATAAATCGATCCGCAATGGTCGATTTCCCATGGTCAATGTGGGCAATAATTGAAAAATTTCGTATATGACTGAGATCGGACAAAGTGTTTGCACTGCCGTTAAAATTTGCGAGCGGATTCTAGCCTATTTGTAGGCCAGACGCTAATAACTGCTTGATTATCAACCTCTAAATTCAAGCGGCTATACAGCATCATCGGAACTAACATATCGCCAAGCGCTACCGCGTCACTCAACAATCTCAAAGGTGCGGAAGATTGCCCGCCCCTGGCGATAAAAACGAATGGCCACTGGGGTATTTTTTGGCAGCTCTGCAATCACCTGATTGTACTCATCAATATCGTCGATGCGACTATAGCCCAGCTGCACAACAATGTCGCCAGCCTGCAACATTGACTCAGCCGCGGCGGACTCTGGTGACACCTGCGTGACCCGAACACCACCGCGCAGACGCAGTGCCCGGCGCTCTTCATCATCCATCTCCTCGACGATCAAACCCAGTCGATCCGTGCCATCGCTGTTGGCAGCGATGCTCTCTCTGTCAGTATCGAGAGAACCCACTTTCATGGTTAATTTTTTGCGTTTACCTTCACGATAAATTTCAACTTGGGCATTCTCGCCGGGCGCCATCATGCCAACCACATGAGGCAGGTCTCCAGAATCAACAATAATCTGACCATCAAAGCGCACGATGACATCACCGGGTTTAATTCCGCCCTTATCTGCAGGACTGTCTGGCTCTACCGCATTTATCAATGCTCCCTGGGGGGTGCCCAACTGCAATGACTCTGCCAAGCGTTTATTCACATCCTGAATGGCGACGCCGAGCCAGCCACGCTGCACTTTGCCATGATCCTTAAGCTGCTCGATCACCCCCACTGCAACGCTGGCCGGAATAGCAAAAGAGAGACCAATAGATCCACCTGAGCGTGAGTAGATCTGTGAGTTAATGCCCACTACCTGACCCTCGAGATTAAATAACGGCCCGCCGGAATTACCCGGATTAATGGCGACATCGGTCTGAATAAAGGGCACATAGTTTTCGCCCTTTTGAGTCGGAATACTGCGCCCTATGGCACTGACAATACCTGCGGTGACTGAGTAATCTAGGCCAAATGGTGAGCCTATGGCCAGCACCCAAGCGCCTACTTTTAAGCTATCTTGTGCCGCAAATTTAAGCGTTGGCAGATTGCGAGCTTTGATTTTTAGCAAAGCCAGATCTGAGCGCCGATCAGAGCCCACCACGGTGGCTGTGTACTCTTGCCTATCAGCAAACAAAACCTCAATTTCATCGGCATTCTCCACCACATGGTGGTTGGTCAGGATATAGCCGTCATTGGATATCACAAATCCTGAACCCATTGAGCGAGCGGGGCGTGGTTTTTGCTGCTGCCGCTGACGCTGCTCGAAAAAATCACGGAAAATCTCCGGGATTTGGCCCTGAGGAAGTTGTTGAGCCTGTTGTTTACGACCTTTACTGACCGTGTTTATTTTTACGACCGCGGGAGAGACATCTTCGACAAGACTCGTAAAATCAGGTAACTGCGCTTGAGCAGATGAAAGAGTAACGAGGAAAAAAACAGTGACAAAAAAGAATCTGTTCAACACAAAATTATCTCCGATAAAAATAATAAACGCGAAAGCAAATTTAGAAGAGCTCTTTAGGAGAAGTCTAAAACCTGATTTTCGCTAGGGTCTTGAAGTAAGACAGGGTTAAGGCGTAAATCGTTCCTTGCTTTCTTACTTTGCAGATTAACAATTAGACCACTTAGCAATAGACCACAGGCAGCACCGAGAATACCCAATGCATCATTCTGTGATCCCAAAAGCCATGCGCCAATCACTGCAGCCACAACCGGCAGTAGATAAACCAGTATTGAACCACTGACAATTACGTCTTCAGGAATGCCTATGGTCACTGACTGTCCAGGAGAGACTTTTTTCGGTGACTGGGCTCCAAACAATACGCGAATGCGGTTAGTTTTGCCGGTCAGTTTTGACAGAACTCGCTGCCCACAGCCTTTTTTAGCAGCGCAGGCCTCGCAGGTAGATCGTTGAATAGTCTCTACCCAGAGACTATCAGCTTCGACTGCGACCACGGTTCCGGTTTCCAATATCATTGAGTACTCTGTCGCTTAAGGCGTTGGCGATGCAAGTAACGGAGAAATAGCATTGGCAATTTCCCTGGCAGTACTCCGCGGGATCTCACCCACCACAGAGATAGCGTAGCGCTGTTTATTAAAAAACCCCTTGGTTAATACCGCAACGGTAGCGCCTAAATTTGCATCTACCGCTGGTAAGGAACCGCTTTTTTCATCGGAATCAATAAACACTGAAAACACAGCCAGACCATCGGTATACATAAGTGATTCTTGACCATCTTCACCTATCGGCTGAAAGGACGACAGAACAAATCCAGGTGGCAGCCACTTAGGCACCCATTGTGAACTGGCTACTTTTGCCTGCTGATCAGCTTTTAGGCAATCTGACTGGTCGACATCAATATCATCAGAGGCAGACAGCTCGGGGGTGAACTCAACATTATTCAGGTCAGCACCAATAGAAATATCCACAAACTGGAAGCGCTCCATGGGCTTACCCTTGCCGTTGATCAGAACCGACTGCAACATAAGGCCTGTCTCTTTATCAATGGCAATAATATAGCCGTAACGATACTTATCCTTGGGAATAACATTGACCACAGAGACAGCGCGGCCGGCGATACGCGTATCACCGCGAATATAAAAGTTGTAAAAGTCTTGTAGGTGAGAGTAATTGTTATCGTTAATCTTCAGCACACTACCACGTAGCAGCATGTCAGAGGCGCGCATACAATCCATATCATCACCGCGGCGAACAATCTCATGCTCCGGCCCATCCATATGCACTATGCGTTCATAGGTCTGCCCATCACGCACTATATGCACTACCTTTACACTGGTGAGATTACCGCGAAACTCATAGGTGAATATCCCCCTGTAGCTCAGCTCTTTGGAGGCTTTAGCCATGCGAGCCATCAGGTCATAGGCGGAATCCATCTGCTGCGCAAATAAGGGCCCATGCACAAAAACGGCGGCTATAAGAGCCGCCAGTTTCAGTTTTTTTAACCATTTAACCAACATCTTGATGGTTTATCCTGTATCGAATCTGCGTTATCGGAACTTACTCATCGCTAGACCGTTCATCACTGTTGGTAAACCGGGCAAATAGCAGCATGCCCTGATTACTGTTTAATGCTGCGTGGCTAGAATGCTTGAGTATAATATCATTTAGATAGGCGCGAAGCTCCTGCTCTGAATACTGCTGATTCACTGCCCGCCTAACTTGTATGAGTGGCGCCACAGGCTGCTGAGACACTTTATTGTTCCCACCAGCACTTACTGTGCGAGCTTGGATATTAGGCTGGAACCCAGAGGGGAACTGGATCGCCGGGCCGTTATTTTGTTGTGCTGCATCAACTGTTACTTCGGCAAACTGCACAGCATCTGAATTTGAAGGTGCAACGTCATTAAACTGCTGCACCCCTAAAACTGCGACCATAGCAACAGAAGCTGCAATGGCAAAACGACCTGCAGCACCTGCAAATTGTTGGAGAGGGTTAATGCGGTGACTGTCTTCAGCCGCAATTGCTGCTGCAATAGCCGCTGAGAAATCTATCTTGGCTACAGGATCTCCAGACATTACTGAAGAGGCCATATGGTAGCGCTGCCATTTACTGCGTGCGCTGTCCGTCGCGCTAGAGGTACTGCCTACTTCCTTGAGGATTCGATGGGTTTCAAGCTCAGTGCTCTCTCCGTCCATTAGTGCAGAAAGGGACTCAGCTAGACGCTCTTCGTGGTCGCTCATTTATGTTCCTCAAACCTGTTAAAAAGTTGTAATGATAGACAATACGTTTTAATCATAAAAAGTTGTGATGGGTATGACCAGTGCTTTTACAAAAGGTTCACCAATCTTTTAACCACCCTCCATTAATTGTAAAACTCGACTATCTATCGACTCTCGGCCGCGAAAAATACGCGATCTTACCGTTCCCACAGGACAATCCATAACCGCGGCAATATCCTCATAACTCAGACCTTCATACTCGCGCAATGTCACCGCTGTACGCAAATCCTCCGGTAATTCTTCAACAGCCTGATTGATAACTGCCTCAAGCTCATCGCGAAATAATTGGTTCTCAGGCGTACCAACGTCTTTCAGTCGGTCACTGCCAGCATAATACTCAGCATCGCCGAGATCTACATCTGACAACGGTGGGCGCCTACTGCGCGCCACCAGATAATTCTTGGCGGTATTTACCGCAATTCTATAGAGCCAGGTATAAAACTGGCTCTCGCCACGAAATCGCGGCAGTGCACGGTAGGCTTTGATAAATGCTTCCTGAGTAACGTCGCTTACCTCATGACTATCGCGAATAAACCGTCCTACTATCGCATGCACCTTATATTGATATTTGAGAACCAAAAGGTCGAAGGCTCGCTTATCGCCTTTTTGCACCCTGAGCACCAGCTGCTGGTCCGTTGGTTCAGTTTTAATGTCCGTCATTGAGCAATTCGTTTCCCAACCCTATGGGTTATATTTTTTATCGCTGAGAAATCACAGCCTCGTATGCGCACCATTTGCGTAGTCACCATAGACAGACAAACTACCACCCATTTAGTTCGCCTATTTCGTTAGCTAGATTTCGGCGCTTATACTATCATGCGAATCCGATTATGTGTGGCGAACCCATGAAACAAACCCATCTCTATGATGTTCTCGTTATCGGCAGCGGTGCCGCTGGATTAACAGCCGCATTGCAGCTAGAAAAACACCTGCGTATTGCACTTATCAGCAAATCCGCATTGCAGGGTGGCGCCTCTTGGTATGCACAGGGTGGTATTGCCGCTGTGTTTGATAAAAATGACAGCGCCGATGCCCATGTCGCCGACACATTGACCGCTGGTGCTGGCCTGTGCCACGAAGATGCCGTGCGCTTTGTAGTCGAAAATGGCCCCGATGCAGTCAACTGGCTGATTGACCAAGGGGTTGATTTCACCAAAAATCGCGACCAGAAAGACTACCACCTGACACAAGAAGGGGGGCATAGTCACCGCCGCATATTGCATACCGCTGATGCCACTGGCAAAGAGGTGACCGGCACACTAGTTGATCAGGTTATCGAAGCAGATAATATCGACATTTATGAACAGCACTGCGCGGTTGACCTCGTCACTCAAGCAGATAATGATTCGCGCAAAATTCGCTGCACCGGCGCCTATATATTGGATATCAAGCAGGATATCGTATCCCTATTCCAAGCCAGAAGTGTGATTCTAGCCTCCGGTGGCGCCAGCAAAGCCTACCTCTATACCAGTAATCCTGACGGTGCCAGCGGTGATGGCCTAGCCATGGCTTGGCGCCGTGGCTGTCGCGTGGCTAATCTTGAATTTAACCAGTTTCATCCGACCTGTCTCTATCACCCCAAGGCCAAGTCATTTTTAATTACCGAAGCCCTGCGAGGTGAAGGTGCTGTGCTGCGCCTGCCAGATGGCAGTCGTTTTATGGGCAATTTTCACCCTGATGGCGAACTCGCTCCTCGAGATGTCGTGGCCCGAGCCATTGATCACGAGATGAAGCGTCTCGGCAGCGACTGCCTGTATCTGGACATCAGCCATAAATCGGCAGCATTTATTACCGAACACTTTCCCACTATGCATGAGCACTGCCTTGAGTTCGGCATAGATATCACCACCGATCCGATACCAGTCGTACCAGCCGCACATTACACCTGCGGAGGTATTTTAGTTAACAACTATGGTCAAACCGACCTGATAAATCTTTATGCCATAGGTGAAAGCGCCTTTACCGGCCTCCATGGTGCCAATCGTATGGCCAGCAATTCGCTTCTAGAATGCCTCGTCTATGCACGATCTGCGGCGGCTGAAATCAACCGCCTGACACCAGCTATTGGCGCACCAGACTTTATCCCCGACTGGGACGAGTCCCGGGTCAGCTCCTCCGATGAAGACGTGGTGATCTCTCACAACTGGGATGAACTGCGACGGTTTATGTGGGATTACGTGGGCATTGTGCGCACCAATAAGCGTCTTGAGCGCGCCCAGCACAGAATCAAATTGCTGCAAAAAGAAATTGGCGAATACTACAGCAACTGCAAGATCACCAGAGACCTGCTCGAGCTGCGCAATCTGGCCACAGTGTCCGAATTAATTATTCGCTGTGCACTGGAACGCAAAGAAAGTCGCGGCCTGCATTACACCCTCGACTACCCGGAACTATCACCCACAGCGCGCGACACGATTATGGTACCGATCAACTACGCCGGACAAAACGTTATAATCAATCGAGACTAACGCGCGAGTAAGAGCTTGCGCAGCAATCGATGTTGCTCCGCGGGCATAGAATCCGCAGGAAGCACTCGAACTAATGGCGCATCATCTGTAGTTTTAAAATACAAAATGACCAGATTGCGCATAACAAATTGACGGGGCTGCAGTAATAAATCAATGTCGCCTAGCGTCCAGCGTTCAGAGCCCAAACAGCGCAATACCTCTGGTCCCTGAGCCTGCCATTGTCGAAACCATAGAGCTATTGCGGCCGCAGTGATGAAAAGTGCCAACAATCTGGCCCACCAGACAACAGGCAGACCCAACAGAACAATTGATACGACTAGTGCCAGCCCAAACTGGGCTCTGAGAATAATGTTAGACGGACGGAGGTTAAATGTTGCCAGGCTTTTTGCGACTATCACGAATTATCTGCACTATCCTTTGTGTGTCTGGATCCTTTGCCTGCTCGCGATTCATCAACCAGAGAAATAGATTCTGATCTTCGCACTCAAGCAGCGTTTCATAGCGCAGTTGATCAGACTCCTCGAGAGAATCATAGTGATTTTGCGTAAAGGGTTGAAGAATCAGATCGAGTTCTAACATGCCACGACGACTGGCCCACAGCAGACGGTTCTTATTCATAGGTAATCAGTAATTGTGTTAAAGCAGTATTATAAGAGACAATCCATAAATAACCTACAGACTCCTGACCTATGACCATTATTGACCCACGTGCATACATCCAATTATCAGGCCCAGATAGCCGCAAATTTCTTCAGGGCCAGGTCACCTGCGATATGGAATCTCTAACCGCCGATGCAACCATCAATGGCGCTCACTGCACACCTAAGGGACGAATAATTTTTCTGTTTAGCGCCACAATCGACGCCCAAGATAATGTTATTTTGCAGGTGCACAACTCAATTGCAGCTATAGCCCTAGCCAGTCTTAAAAAATATGCCGTGTTCTTCAAGACACAGATCAGCGACATCAGCGACCAACAGACCACCCAAACTCCGCAGAGCAATCTAGAACGACTGCGCGCAGGTAGCGCCGACGTGGTGGCCGAAACCAGTGATCTATTTATCCCACAGATGTTAAATCTCGATGCTCTCGGCTATATCAGCTTTAAAAAAGGCTGCTACACCGGACAGGAAATTGTTGCCCGCGCCCATTATCGCGGTGCAGTCAAGCGCAGAATGCACCATCTGCAATTAGAAGCCACGACATTGCCCACCCCAGGTGACTCGATAAAAGACAGTGCAGGCAAAGCCATCGGCAATATTGCCAGTGCCGCAAAGGTCGATGATACAACAGTTGAAGTACTGGCGGTATTGGCCGATAAGTCCGCCGACGCCTCCGAAATACAAGTTGGCGAAGGCCAGTTAACAACAGCCAAACACCTGCCATTACCCTACGAGATTCCAGCTGGCCCGTGAACAACCTCATAGATTGGTTGGCGAATAATCAACAGGTACTGGTCTGGGTAGGTGCAGGCTCAGCCGTCATCTTTATCGCCAGCCTGCTATCACTACCCTGGTTAGTGGCTAAAATTCCCGAAGATTATTTTGTCCCCAAAAAACGTCAGCCCACCCAATGGAAAGCTCAGCAACCCATGCTAAGGCTGCTGGCATTAATCGGCAAAAATCTCATTGGCTATGGTCTGATACTGGCTGGCACTTTAATGCTTTTTTTACCGGGCCAAGGCATTTTGACCATGGTTACAGGATTATTATTGATTGACTATCCGGGGAAATTCCGCATTGAACGCCGTATTGTTAGTACACCCGCGGTACTCAATGGCCTTAACTGGTTGCGCGCCAAGGCCAAAAGGCCACCAATGACTATTGGCTAGCCGTCACGGCAAGATAAGGCACCTTACCAACTAGCACCTCATTGCCCGCACCGGGTACCAGTGGAATATTGCGTGCTAGCACTAAACTAATGAGAGCCATGCCGGAACCCATCAAGAATACCGCCTTTGGCGATACCAACCACATCAGCCCAAACAGCACCGGAATAACTACCGCTGCAATATGGTTAATGGTAAAGGCCACGCCAGCCGTGGAAGCCATATCTGCCGGATCGGCAATCTTTTGGAAATAGGTTTTGATTGCAATCGCCAATGAAAAGAACAGATGATCGGCAATATATAGACCCGCCGCCCAGGTGGCATCATTAACAAAGGCATATGCCGTAAAAACGCAAAACAGCCCGCAATATTCAAAGGTCAGCGCTCGACGCTCACCTATGCGACCGACCAAAGCACCGATTCGAGCAGCAAAAGCCCAGTTGAATAGATGGTTAATAATATACAGTGCGGCAATATCGCTAACGCTGTAGCCAAACTTTTCCACCATCAAAAACCCGGCAAATACGGTGAAGATCTGACGTCTGGCACCACCCATAAAAGTGAGTGCGTAGTACAACCAATAGCGCTTGCGGATCAATAGATGTTTACGCTGAGCTGTCTTAGCATCAAAACGCGGAAAGGCCAGCCACATAAAAGCAGCGAGGATCAAACAAGCACCGCCACCAACCAGATAAATAGCCTTGTAACTAAGCCCGAGATAATTCTGGCCCACCCATAAAAAACTATAGGCCACCAAGGATGCGATGGAACTGGCGGCAATTAGCTTGCCCAACATTGCAGGTGCTTCTTCAATGCTAAACCACTGCAGGGACAGCGACTGCTTAACAGTCTCGAAGTAATGGAAGCCCACCGACATAATAAAGGTCGTAAAATAAAGTCCAAGCACCGAGGGAAAATAGCCTGTGAGAGCTATGCCCACGCCCAACAGGGCGAGTGACAAATAAGCAAAGGTCTGCTCTTTTAGAATCAGTAGTACAAAGACTGCCGTAAATGCCAAAAAGCCTGGGATCTCTCGAATGCTTTGCAGCATGCCAATTTCTGCACCGGTAAAGGCCGCCTTTTCGATCACAAAATTATTGAGCAATGCCATCCAGGTGGCAAAGCCAATCGTCATTGCCACCGACATAAGAATCAGTAAATTTTTTGGCGTCTGCCAAGATTTTGTTACCACAGGTTTGTTCCAATTGAGTAATTATTAATAAAAGAATCTCAGATTCCCGCCAACACCGTCTCTTCCGATGGCAACTGCCAATCAATAGGCTGCCGGCCATGTTGCTGTAAATAGTTGTTCGTCGCAGAAAAGTGTTTGCAGCCCAAAAAGCCACGATACGCAGACAGCGGCGATGGATGCACAGACTTCAATACCAGATGCCGCGACTGATCAATAAAGGCACCCTTCTTTTGCGCATAACTACCCCAGAGTAAAAACACAGCAGCCTCAGACTGATCATTTATCGCGCGAATTGCCTGATCGGTAAACTGCTCCCACCCCTTACCCTGATGAGCACCAGCATCAGCCTGCTCAACGGTCAGGGTAGCATTGAGTAACAGCACTCCCTGCTTAGCCCAGCTAGTAAGGCAACCATGATTGGGCTGTGTAATACCCAAGTCAGACGCCAACTCTTTATAGATATTTGCCAGAGAGGGCGGCACCTTAACCCCAGGCAGCACCGAGAAGCAAAGACCATGTGCCTGATCGGGACCGTGATAGGGATCCTGCCCCAAAATAACCACGCGCACCTTGTCAAAGGGAGTATCGTTAAATGCAGAAAACCACTGTGCACCTGGCGGGTAAATCACCTTGCCGCTATTTTTTTGCTGCTGTAAAAAAGCTTTTAATTGCCGCATATAGGGCTGATCAAACTCCTTGCCAAGCACATCTAACCAACTTGCATCTAACCTCACCTCTCCCTGACCGACCATGCAAATACCTCCTATAAAGCCAATGAAAAGCTAACTTAAAAAGCAACCTCAATGTTAACATAGTTACCTATGCAACCTATTTCCACTTTCAATATCTGGCGCCTTACCTGGCCGACCATTCTCAGCAATATGGCCTTTATAATGACCGGGCTTATATTCCTGAAAATTGCAGGTGGCATGGGTATCGACGAAGTGGCCGCGGTCACCACAGGTCAGCGTCTATTCTTTATTTTATTTGCTGTAATGATGGGGCTTTCGAGCGGTACCACGGCTCTAGTTGGGCGTTATTGGGGTGCAGGCGATAAGGTGCGTGCCGGTCGCGTTGCGGCGCTGTCGGTCATTATATTTTTTGTTGATGGACTACTGCTATCTTGGATTGCAATTCCATTTCTTGAACCCCTAGTGAGTATTTTTAGCCTCACACCAGAAGCTCAGATTCTCGCGGTCGACTTTGTGTTTTACACTGTACTCTACGCGCCACCTCTGCTTATCATGCTAGTCTTTAGCATGGCTTTTCGCGCTACTGGCGACAGTAAAACGCCATTATGGGCCGCAGTGATAGGTGCTGTTTTGGGTGTTTATCTGGGCATTGCCTTTACCTATGGGTGGCATGAAATAGAGCCTGCTGGCCTGCCAGGTCTTGCCAAAGGCAATGGTGTTGGAGCTATTATTACCGTAATTATTTTTTTACTGTTATGGATATTTGGCAAGCTTTCATTTAAACCAGCCAACCCAATACCCGACTTATTAACCAATGGTCGTGACCTCGTTAAAATCGGTATGCCAGCTGCTTTCGAACAGATGTTTTTTCAGGGCGGCTTGTTAATATTTTTGGTGTTCTTAGCCAGCTATGGCAATGCTGCCTTTGCCACCTATGGTATCGGTCTATCCATACTTGGGTTGATGATCGTTATCGCATTTAGCTTCTCCATATCTAGCGCAACCTTAGTCAGCCAACATCTCGGGGCTGGAGATAAAAAAGGTGCCTATGATGCTGGCTGGCGAACTATGCGCACCTGTGTCTATATTATGGTTGCGGGCGGCGCATTGATGAGCCTCTTTGCCGAAGAAATTGCGCGCTTTATGATCAATGATCCAGAGGTTATCGCACTGCTAGTCCCATTTACCTACATTATTAGCTGTAGCCTTCCGCTGATGGGGATTGAGTTCAGTATGGCTGGCGCACTTCGCGGTGCAGGCGACACCAGATACCCAATGATGGTCACCGTGTTTAGCATTGCTCTGAGCCGCATACTGGTGCCCTTTATCTTGGTGCAGATGGGGGCAGATGTCATGTGGCTCTATGCAACCTCGTTACTAGATTTCGGCATAAAATCTAGTCTAAATATGCGCCGCTTTCGTAATAAAAAGTGGTTGGATGTGTCACAGACCATCGCCCAGAAATAGTCACCTAAATAGAGTTGTAAATGGCCCTAGTAAAACCAGCGACACACCTTGAAATTCAATACGACCGCCAGATTGCCTACTGGCTATTTTTCTGCGCTGCGATGATATTTGGCATGATCCTTTTGGGTGGGGTTACGCGCCTCACCAACTCGGGTCTGTCGATGGTCGACTGGAAACCATTGATGGGCGTCGTACCCCCAATGTCCGAAGCCGATTGGCAGCATATGTTCTACAAGTATCAACAGTTCCCCGAGTACCAAAAGATCAATATGGGTATGACACTTGAGGAATTCAAATCCATCTTTATGTATGAGTACCTGCATCGAGTGCTCGGTAGGTTAATTGGCGTCATTTTTACCGTGCCGTTTTTATTCTTCTTGTTTACCAAACGCATTAAGGCCGGTCTCACTCCCAAGCTTGTGCTGATGCTACTCGGTGGCGGATTTCAGGGCTTACTGGGCTGGTATATGGTTAAAAGCGGTCTGGTCGACAAGCCCGATGTTAGCCAGTACCGCCTCACTGCTCACCTAGGTGCTGCAGTGCTGATCTACTCTTTTATCCTGTGGACTGCCTTTGGTCTGGTCAGTACCAAGACCAAGCAACCCATTGCGCTGGGTAGGTTTGCTTACACTTTAAGTGGTCTAATTTTCCTCATGATTTTATCTGGTGGCCTAGTCGCGGGCACTAAGGCGGGCTTCGCCTACCCTACATGGCCACTGATGGGCGATAGCTTTATACCGGCGGGGCTTTACAGCTTGGCGCCGGCCTGGCTGTCGGCATTTGAAGATATCACCACCATCCAGTTTAACCATCGTATATTTGCCTATGTGATCGTGGCGCTGGTGCTGACCTTTGCCGCAAAGACTTTAAAAGCTGATATTCAAGGCCCAGCCAGAACTGGTGTGTTTTTGTTGATCGGTCTACTGCTACTTCAGGTCACCCTGGGTATCAGCACCTTAATTTTTTATGTTCCCGTGCCTGTTGCCGCCGCGCATCAGGTGGGAGCCGTTGCGCTTTTAAGCGCCTCGCTATTTGTCAGCCACTGTTTCGCCAACAGCCTGTCACATAACGCAGCCTAACCAAATTAATCATTGGAGAAGTAACATGAAGAAACTAGTCATTACATTTATCGCCGCCACATTATCATTTGGCGCACTGGCCGGAGATCCTGCCGCTGGCAAAGCCAAGTCTATGACCTGTGCTGGCTGTCACGGCATGAATGGCATCAGCAACAATGGCATGTGGCCAAACCTAGCTGGGCAAAAAGAACCCTACTTGGCGAGTCAACTTAGAATGTTCAGAGATGGCAAGCGCAACAATGCCATGATGACCGCTATGGCCAAAGGGTTAAGCGACACGGATATTGCTAATCTGGCAGCCTACTATGCTGGCCTAAAGTAAATCTTTAACCTGCTATTCCAAGCCCGAGCCTGTCAACAAGTTCGGGCCTTTTTATAGATCAATAATTCTCGAGCAACTGAAATTACAATCTAAGCTGTTTGTTCTTTTGATCAAACGCTGTATATTGCTCGTCGACGAAAAACAGCATTGCTGTGATCAACTTATTCGTTGCTAGACCAATTCTTACTGGAGTTTAAAAATGCCCACAGTTACATATATAGAGGCCAGCGGCGCGAGCCATGAAGTTAACATCGACTCTGGCACGAGCTTGATGCAAGGTGCAGTAGATAACATGATCGAGGGTATTGTCGCTGAGTGCGGTGGCTCATGCAGTTGCGCGACCTGCCACTGCTATTTAGAAGAGAGTTGGATCGATAAGGTAGAGCCAGCCAGTGAGATGGAAAAAGATTTACTGGACTGTGTTACAGACCCCAAAGATAACAGTCGGCTGTCCTGTCAGGTCAATGTGACCGATGCACATGATGGCCTAGTCGTACACCTCCCCGAGTCGCAGTTTTAGCCCATAGCTGCCTCGCTCAATATCTAGACTTCTAAATAGCTAGACCAGGAAAAATAGCCTCTTTAAAAAGATAGTGATCCGATGGTATCGGATCCCTATTTCGCCTGCATTTAATAAACTCACGCCAGGCTGAACACTACGTGCAGCCGCCTCTATCAAGACAACACCTAAAACCATCACGTTTGTTTTTTTATTCAAAAGATGTATAGTTTGCCGAGCTTATAAATAAACAAACAAAAGGGGCAGCTACATGCCATATCAAGAGGAATTTCTACTCAGAGCCTATCGCTCAATGAGAACCATTCGCGAGTTCGAAGAGCGCTGCATTGCAGAATTTATGGGAGGCAATGTGCCAGGCTTTGTGCACGCCTCTAACGGCCAAGAAGCCATCGCTGTTGCTGCCTGTATAGATCTTAGCGACAGTGACATTATCGGCAGTACCCACCGTGGCCACGGTCACTGTATTGCCAAAGGCTGTGATGTTGGCGGCATGATGAAAGAAATCATGGGCCGCTCCACCGGTCTGTGTAAAGGCAAAGGCGGATCCATGCATATTGCCGATATCGATAAAGGCATGCTCGGCGCCAACGCCATTGTTGGTGGCGGCCCTCCTCTGGTTAACGGTGCTGCGCTGGCAGCCAAAACACTGGGCACTAAAAACGTCGCCCTTTCGTTTAACGGTGATGGCAGCGCCAACCAGGGCACAGCCATGGAAGCCATGAATATGTCAGTGGTATTGCAGTTGCCCCACATCTTTATCTACGAAAACAACGGATATGCTGAAGGTACGTCGGCCAATTACGGTCTTGGCTGCGACAGCCTGACCGACCGCAACGCAGGCTTCGGCATGCCCGCCGAATGCATCGATGGCAATGACTTCTTCGCTACTTATGAGGCTATCAAGGTTGCAACCCAACGCGCCCGCGATGGCGGCGGTCCTACTTCTATTGAAGCCAAATGTGTACGTTTCGACGGCCACTTTATTGGTGATCCTCAGCTTTATCGCGGTAAAGACGAAGTTAAAAATGCGCGCAAAGATCAGGATTGCTTACAAATATTCCGCGATCGCGTCATTAAAGAAGGCTGGCTAAAAGCCGCGACCATGAAGGCGATTGATAAAGAAATCGTGGCCGAAATTGAAAAAGCCGTTGCCGATGGCCTAGCTGCGCCGCACCCAGATCCCGTCACGGATCTGATGTCCGACGTCTACTGCTCATACTAAGGGTACTGAAATGACTAATAATTCTAATATTGCACAAATAACGGGTAAGACCTCAATAAAGACTTACCGCGAAGCCCTTAATGACGCCATCCGCGAAGAGATGCGCCGTGATCCAACAGTGATTGTTCTCGGAGAAGAAGTCTCTGGTGGCGCTGGCTGTGATGGTCAGGACGATGCCTATGGTGGCGTTTTTGGCGTAACCAAAGGCCTGATGCCCGAGTTCGGCCGCGAGCGCGTGATTGATACACCTATTTCTGAAGCCGCCATTATTGGTGCCGCTGCCGGTGCTGCCAATAATGGTCTGCGCCCCATCGCTGAGCTGATGTTCTTTGATTTTATTGGCGTGTCCTTCGATCAAATCTTTAACCAGGCGGCCAAGTTTCGCTATATGTTTGGTGGTAAATCGAAAACACCTATGGTGATTCGCGGCACAGTGGGCGCCGGTTGGCGTGCGGGTGCACAGCACTCAAGCATGCTGCACTCAATTGTTACCCATATTGCTGGCCTTAAAGTGGTCATGCCAAGCAATGCCTTCGACGCTAAAGGGTTGATGGTGCAGGCGATTCGCGATGACGATCCCGTGATCTTCCTCGAACACAAAATTATGTATGACAATGAATGTGAAGTGCCAGACGAGCAGTACGCGATTCCCTTTGGTGAGGCCGCGTTCCCCCGTCAGGGCAAAGATGTCACCATCGTTGCCATCTCTAACATGGTTACTCACGCCATTGCGGCGGCGGATATTTTGGCCAAAGAAGGCATTACCTGCGATGTGATAGACCCCCGTACCGTGTCGCCCCTAGACGACGAAGCGATTCTTGAAAGCGTCGAAGTGACCGGCCGACTGGTTGTGGTTGACGAAGGTAACCCGCGCTGCGGCCTGGCCTCTGATATTGCCGGCATTGTTGCCGAGAAAGGCTTCTACAGCCTCAGAGCACCTATTCGCACTGTCACGGCACCCCACACGCCGGTTCCCTTTGCCCCTGAATTAGAAGATGCCTACCTACCGAATGTGGATAAAGTGCTTGCCGCTGTTCGAGAAGTATTGGGAGCCTAATCATGACTAATGAAATTAAGCCGATCGATATGCCCAAATGGGGCATGGAAATGTCCGAGGGCGAGATCAATGCCTGGCATGTTGAAATAGGCGATCAAGTAAATGCTGAAGATGATTTGGTGGATGTTGAAACCAGCAAAATCGTCAATACAGTGACCGCAGCACATAGCGGCATTCTACGCGCGATTATTGCCCATCCAGGCGAAAGTCATAATGTAGGTGCCCTGCTCGGCGTGTTGGCTTCGGCCGATACCAGCGAAGCGGATATTCAGGCCTTTATTAATAGTCGTGGCTCTGCTGCGGCTGCGCCAGAGCGGACCCCCGTTGAACTGACAACCGTTGAGGCGGTCGCAGCAGAAGCCTCTGTGCCAGTTCAGCAACAGGCCAGCGTAGGAAACCTTGCTGAGGGCGAAGACGATAGCCATGTCTCAGCCTCGCCAGTGGCCCGTCACCTAGCGGCAGACTATGGCGTTAATCTCAATAATATTACCGGCACTGGTCGCCATGGGCGTGTTTCCAAACGCGACCTAGAAGCGGCGGTAACAGCCGCCGGTGGCCACCTAATAGAGACTAATAATGCCTCGCCAAACAGCAGTCAGTCTGGTGATGACAGCCAGGTTAAAGCTACCCCCGTGGCGCGTCGACTTGCCGAGCAGCTGGGTATTAACCTGCTGGAATGCCGAGTCAGTGGCGATCGCGGACGCGTATGTAAAGCCGATGTCGAAGCGGCCGCTGCCCTGAAAAACAAACTGCCGGCGCAGACAACTGCTGCACCAACCGCGAGCAGTTCAGAGTCCCAGCCTATTAGTAGTATGCGCAAGACTATCGCCGGGCGTCTGCAAGCATCCAAACAGACAGCACCTCATTACCGAGTGCAAATTGATGCCGAACTGGACAACCTGCTAGCCACACGCAAGCAGATTAATGATGCCAACACCCAGACCAAAGTCTCGGTCAATGACTTTATTATTAAAGCCTGTGCCAGCGCATTGATAAGAGTGCCAGCGGTCAATGTGCAATTTGATGGCGAGCAGATCACTCAGTTTGCTGATGCCGATATCAGTGTTGCGGTGGCCATCAAAGATGGGCTGATTACCCCCATTATTTCTGGCGCCAATAACAAAGGGCTGGAAGGCATTTCCCATGAGATGCGCGACCTATCCACCAGAGCCAAACTAAACCGTCTTAAGCCTGAAGAGTTTCAGGGAGGCAGTTTCTGTATCTCTAACTTGGGTATGTATGGCATCAAGCAGTTCGACGCCATTATTAACCCACCTCAGGGCGCGATTTTGGCAGTGGGCTCAGGGGAGCAGAGGGCTGTGGTTAGAAACGGTGAACTGACCGTTGCCACTGTTATAAGCCTCACCTTATCCAGCGACCATCGTATTATTGATGGGGCTGTTGCCGCGGAGTTTATGTCTGTTCTCAAGGGTTTCCTCGAGCAGCCGGCAACTATGCTGGTGTAAGAAATAGCTAAGATTTATTGAATGATTGATTGAACGAGTGACGGTGAGTATGCAGCAATATGACCTAATGGTAGTGGGCGGCGGCCCAGGTGGCTATGTGGCCGCCATTCGTGCCGCCCAATTGGGTTTTAAAACAGCGCTGGTCGAAAAACAGCACCTGGGGGGCGTGTGCCTAAACTGGGGCTGCATTCCCACCAAGGCTCTGCTTCGCGGTGCGGATATTGCTCATACTTTAAAAGAGGCAGACCACTTCGGCTTTAGCTTCGACAACCTCAGTTTTGATATTAATAAACTGGTTAAGCATAGCCGGTCTGTGGCCAGTAAGCTCAGTGGCGGCGTTGCCTATCTGATGCAGAAAAATAACATCACAGTGATTGATGGCACTGCCACCGTGGCCGATAAATGTCGCCTTGATGTAAGCCATAACGGCACAGTCACCCAGTACCGAAGCAACCATATTATTCTCGCTACCGGTGCCCGAGCGCGCAATCTTCCTAATATTGAAATCGATGGCGACCTTGTCTGGGGTGCCCGTGAAGCTATGACCCCCACTGCCCTGCCCGGCAGCCTGCTGGTTATTGGCGGCGGTGCCATAGGCGTGGAATTTGCCAGTCTCTACAATGATCTGGGTACCGATGTCACATTGGTCGAGGCCGCAGAGCGCATTACCCCGGCAGAAGATACCGAGATTTCAGCCCTAGCAGAAAAATCCTTTAAACAGCGAGGTATCAAGGTGCTGACTAGTACCTTGGTCGACTCCGTTGAGGGCGCTGGAAAACAGGCACTAGCCCTGATTAAAGGGGCCGATGGTGATCAGCAACTAAAATTTGATCAGGTCATTCTGGCTGTGGGAATACAGGGCAATATCGAACGGCTTGGCCTTGAGAGCCTGGGTGTTAAAACCGAAAACAATTTTTTAATTGCTGATCCCTTTGGTAAAACCAATCTGGTCGGCCTATACGCCATCGGCGATGTCGCCGGCGCTCCCTGGCTGGCCCACAAAGCCAGCCATGAAGCCATTGTCTGCGTGGAAAATATTGCCGGTATCGAGGCTGTTGAGCCCTTAAATAAAAACCGCGTGCCCGGCTGTACCTATTGCCGCCCGCAGATTGCCAGCGTCGGCCTGACCGAAGCTCAGGCTAAGGCCGCAGGACATAGCATTCGAGTGGGACGCTCCAGCCTCAGCGCTAACGGCAAAGCTCTGGCCATCCATGAAGCCGAAGGAATGGTTAAAACCATCTTCGATGCCGACAGTGGTGAGCTACTAGGCGCCCACATGATTGGCCCAGAAGTCACAGAACAAATTCAGGGTTTTTGTATAGCCCAGCAGCTTGCAGCCACAGAACATGATTTGGCCCATACCATTTACGCCCATCCAACCGTATCCGAAAGCATGCATGAGTCTGTCTTGGACAGTCTCGGCGTTGCGATCCATCAATAGAGTCTATTTATGAGCAACCAAGTTCCAATCCATGAAGGCCTTTTTACCTGGCCAGCTGCCAAACCTCAGTTACTGGGCAGCCGTTGCAACCAATGTGCCGAGGCCACCTTCCCCGCCCAACCCGATTGTCGCGGCTGTGGCTCGCGGGAAACAACGATTGTTGAACTGGGTGATCGAGGCAAATTGTGGACCTGGACCATTCAGACATTTATGCCCAAACAGCCCTACCACAGTGACGAGACCCCAGAGACATTTCGCCCCTACGGCGTAGGCTATGTGGAAATGCCCGGTGGTGTGCGTGTCGAGGCTCGACTGCAAGCCAACAGCCCAGATCAGCTGCAAATAGGCATGCCCATGCAGTTGGATATTATTCCGTTTCGCACTGACGAAAATGGCGATCAAAAAATGACCTTTAGTTTTAGCGCAGTACAGGGAGCATAGATTATGGATGTAGCAATTATAGGTATAGGGCTTCATCGCTTTGGTCGCTCCCCCGACATGTCTGGCATGCAACAAGGTGCCTCCGCGGTGCGCGCAGCGCTTGCCGATGCTGGTCTCTCCTGGGCAGATATGCAGTTCGCCTACGGCGGCAGCCAAGACGGCGGCAATGCCGACGCGCTGGTCAATGAGCTGGGCCTTACCGGCCTGCAATTTACCAATATCTGGAATGGCTGTGCCACTGGCGGCAGTTCATTGCATGCCGCCTACAGTGCGATTAAATCTGGCGAGTACGATGTAGGCGTGGTGGTTGGTTTCGATAAGCACCCACGAGGCGCCTTTAATCCTCAACCCAAAGACTGGGGTTTGGAGGAATGGTATGGCGAGACCGGGCTTATGCTCACCACCCAGTTTTTTGCCCTTAAGACCCAGCGCTATATGTACGATCACGGTATTACCGAAGATGCCTTAATTCGCGTCTCCGAAAAAGCCTTTACCAACGGCTCACTGACACCAACTGCTTGGCGCCAGCAGGCCCTGAGCTATGAGGAGATTGCCAACTCGGCCATGGTCAGCGATCCATTGCGCAAGTATATGTTCTGTAGCCCTGCCGAAGGTGGCGCGGCGCTGATTATTTGCAATGCCGATAAGGCTCATCAGTACTGCAGTAACCCCTTATTTTTGAAAGCTGCCGCCGTGCGCACCCGCCACTATGGCAGCTTCGAAGTATTCGCCCCGTCGCAGGCAATGGAAGTTGCCGACGCGCCGACAGTCACTGCCTCCAAGGCCGCCTTTGAACAGGCGGGCATTGGCCCAGAAGATGTGGATGTTATGCAGCTTCAGGATACCGACAGTGGCACAGAGATTATGCATATGGCAGAAAATGGCTTCTGTGAGCATGGCGAGCAGGAAAAACTGCTTCGTGAAGGCGCCACCGGTATTCATGGCCGTCTACCTATTAATACCGATGGCGGCTGTTTAGCCAATGGTGAACCCGTTGGGGCCTCTGGCCTGCGGCAGGTGTATGAAGTATGCGTGCAACTGCGCGGTGAAGGTGGTGCTCGACAGGTGCCTAATCAGCCCAAAGTTGGCTACACCCATGTCTATGGTGCCCCCGGCATCAGTGGCGTTAATATTATTACTAAATAATTAAAATAATAGGTAGGAGTAAATTCTATGTCTGAACTAATCAAAGTAAAACAGCAGGGTGAAGCCCGCTGTGAAGGCCTGAGCTATCAGGATCTACTCAACGACGAAACTATCGAAGTACCGGCCTACCTGCGGGAAGACAGCAATCCGTACATGGGCGACGAAGACATAGATGTAGCACGCTGGATCGGCCGTGATTTTCACGAGCAAGAAAAGAAAAAACTATGGCCCAAGGTCTGGCAAATGACCTGCCGCGAGGAAGATATTCCTGAGGTAGGCGACCACCATGTTTATGAAATCGTCGACCAGTCGATTATTGTTACGCGCACCGGAGAAAACGAATTTAAAGCCTTTATTAACTCCTGCTTGCACCGCGGCCGCATACTGCGCGACAACGATGGCCACGCCGAAGAGTTTGTCTGTCCGTTTCATGGTGCAACCTGGGATATTCATGGCAACTTTAAAGGCATCCCCTGCAAGTGGGACTTTAGCCATTTAGATGAGAAAGATATGAGTCTGCCACAGGTCAAAACCGGTACCTGGGGTGGCTTTATCTTTATAAACTTTGATGAAGACTGCGTACCTCTGGATGACTACCTCAGCCCGCTGCCAGAGCATTTCGCCCGCTTCCCTCTGCACGACTACTACAAGGGCGCCCATGTTGAGCGCGTGGTTCAGTGCAACTGGAAAGTCGGTGCCGAGGCCTTTATGGAGTCATTCCATACTCTCGAAACCCACAGCGAGATTCTCACCTTTACCGGTGATGCCAACTCCCAGTACGACACCTTTGGTGATCATGTGAGCCGGTCTGTCACCCCTATGGGTGTGCCCAGTCCGCACATGCCTGAAGTCACTGAAGCTGAGACCATGCGCGATATTCTTGAACTGTCGGGCCGTATGGCAACCGATAGCGCCGAGGGCCATGAAATGCCCGAAGGCCTCACTGCACGTACCTATGTGGCAGAGACCAATCGTGAAATGTTTAGTGAGATTATTGGCGAGCCATTGGATCAGGCCACCAAGTCAGAACTGGAAGACGCCATACTTTATATGCTGTTCCCAAATACCCAAGTATGGACTGGCTACCATGGAAATATTGTCTATCGCTTCCTGCCTAATGGTGACGATCACACTAGCTGTATCTTCGAAACCATGATACTGATGCGCTACCCAAAGGGTACTAAAAAGCCAGATCCCGCAGAGAAAAACACACTGCGCCCAGATCAGGCCTTTAGTGAAGCACCAGAAATTGGTGGCCTGGGCCCGGTATTTGATCAGGATGACAGCAATATGGCTGCAGTACAGAAAGGTATGATTGCATCAAGGAAGGGCAAGGTAAGTTTGGCAAGTTATCAAGAGAGCCGTATTCGTCACCTGCACCAAACTATTGATAAGTACCTCAATGCCTAAAGGCTTTTAGTGCCGGGTTCCAACCCTTACACTGGTCCCGGCGCACACAGCTAGAATTTAACTGAAGAGATTTGCATGGCCACCACCGATACTTTAATTCCCGCAACCGATATTACCGACAATCAAACAGTCCCTGTCACCCTGGATGGAAAAAATATCCTTATTTGTAAGGCTAACGGAGACTTTTACGCCGTCGATAATATGTGCACGCACCAGCGCGCAGAGCTGACCGGCGGCCGCATTAGAAACTGTTTTCTCGCTTGCCCCTTACATGGCGTGCGCTTTGATTTGCGCACGGGTAAACCCATGGGCGAACTCACCAGAGTACCCCTAAAGACCTATGATGTCAGCCTGGCTGACAATGGCAATCTGCAAATAGAGTTGGATTAACCATGACCACCAATCGCCAGGTCGTTCTCGCCTCTTATGTCACTGACGCTGCACAGCCAGAAAACTTTGCCCTGTCAGAGGGTCCAATACCTGAACCTGGGAAAGGCGAGTTTCTGCTGCGCAATATGTACTTTTCCATGGAGCCTGCGATTCGCGGCTGGATCGATGGCAAGGCCAACTACTTTGAGCCAATCCCCATTGGTGGTGTGATACGCGGACCCTCAGTGGGACAGGTTATAAAGTCTCGCAACAATGATTTTGTCGAGGGTGATTTCGTTTTTGCCCTAAACCAATGGGAAGACTATTCCATTTGCCACAGCGACGCCATATTGCTGGAAAAGCTGCAACCAGAAGCTGGTGTACCCATCTCCTACTATGTTGGCTCACTGGGTGGCGCAGGGGCTACTGCCTATATTGGTTTGCATGAAGTCGGCCAGATTCAAGCGGGGCAAACAGTGGTGGTGAGTGCCGCCGCAGGTGCCACCGGGAGCATGGCCGGACAGATTGCCAAACTCTGTGGCTGTAAGGTCATTGGTATAGTTGGCAGCGATAAAAAAGCCCAGCTGATTGTGGATGAATTTGGTTTTGATGCTGCCATAAATTACAAAACAGATGATATTACCGCGGCTGTTACAGCCCTTGCACCAGAGGGCGCAGATATTTATTTTGATAACGTCGGCGGCCCAGTGCTAAACGCCATGCTCCCCGCCATGAAAGTCTATAGTCGCATTGTTGGTTGCGGTATGATTTCCGATTACAACCGTACCGATAATCCAAATCCGATTACGAACCTCTGGGAAATGGTGTCAAGGCAGCTGACCATGCAGGGTTTTTTATTGCCCACGTATCAAGCAAAAGTACCAGCTGCCATGGCGCAGCTTGAGGAATGGATTCTAGCGGAAAAGATTACCGTGATAGAAAATATTACCGAAGGGTTCGCCAATACACCTGAGGCATTTTGTAACTTGATGTCTGGCAAAACCGTAGGCAAAGCACTGGTTAAAATCGACCTGCACCAACAAGATTAAAGCAAGCCGATATTTGATCTATGTACCCTTTCTGCTGACACTGGCATGCCTAGACTCCATCATGATGACCTCCTATAGTATTGATCAGCCCTAAAGTGAGGCGCTGCTGTTTTTCACGATGTTTCTTCTCTCTCAATGCCATGCTTTTTGTTTGCCGGTTTTCGTTATAACATAGTTCAGCAGCTTCTCAGCCAAGCAGTAACAGGCTGCTAATAACAATTACATAAAACCATAGATTTGAGCCTCTGGAGGCCCACCTTAAAATGAGCATGGAAAATACCTATGTACCCCCTAAAGTCTGGGAATGGGATAAAAATAACGGGGGCAAGTTTGCGTCCATCAACCGTCCAGTGTCCGGTGCCACTCATGAAAAAGAGCTACCTATTGGAAAACACCCCCATCAACTTTATTCCCTGGGGACCCCTAACGGTGTCAAAGTAACGGTGATGTTCGAGGAGCTGTTGGCCCTTGGATACCAAGATGCAGAGTACGATTCCTGGCTGATTGATATAGGCTCAGGCGAGCAATTTGGCAGTGGCTTTGCTGCCATTAATCCTAACTCTAAGATTCCAGCGCTGCTTGACCACAGCACGTTAGAGCCAACCCGAGTATTTGAATCAGGGGCAATACTGTTCTACTTGGCAGAGAAGTTTAATGCGTTCTTGCCGACCAGCGGTACCCAGCGCACCGAGTGCTTATCCTGGCTGTTTTGGCAAATGGGCAGTGCCGCTTTTCTGGGCGGTGGCTTTGGACATTTTTATGCCTATGCGCCAGAAAAGTATGAATATCCCATCAACAGATATGCGATGGAAGTAAAACGTCAATTGGATGTTCTCGACCAGACACTGGCCACCCGTGAGTTTCTAGCTGGTGATGATTACACTATTGCTGATATGGCCACACAGCCTTGGTACGGCATGTTGGTGTCCGGTTCTCTTTATGACGCTCAGGAATTTTTAGACGTCAAAAGCTATACTAATGTGCTTCGTTGGGCTGAAACAATCCAGAATCGAGAAGCGGTACAGCGAGGTCTGCGGGTCAATCGAGTCTGGGGAGAAGAAAAGAGACAGCTGCGCAATCGCCATAGTGCCAGCGACTTTGATTAGGTACTTTAAGTAACCGCCTTAACAATCAACTGAGAGTGCGCTCGGACCCTTCCACTCTGGACGGTTTGGGGTAACTCATTATTATATGACGACGTCTAAATTAGATTGATTTTTTCGGTGTTGTTATTGATCACAGCTATGAAATGGTGGCTCATCATACCTGTAAGCTAGCTGCATGGCATCCAACATGCTCCAGAGTATATTAAGCTTTAGCTGCAGTATATTTAACGCCTGCTGTTGCTGCTCGTAGGTAGCAAAGTAATCCAGTGTAATTGCAAGACCGTGCTCTACGTCCCTTCTCGCTTCACTTAAACGACTACGAAAATATTTATAGCCGTTACTATCTATCCAGGGGTAGTGCTCAGGCCAAGCCTGTAAACGTTTTTGATGAATGGTCGGTGCAAAAAGCTCTGTTAGCGATGAGCAAGCCGCTTCCTGCCAGCTGGCCCGACGAGCAAAGCTGACATAGGCATCTACGGCAAAGCGGACCCCGGGCAGTATATATTGCTCACTAATAATTTCATCCCGCGTTAAACCAACAGCTTCGCCCAGCCGCAACCAGGCTTCTATGCCACCAGTATCTTCGTCGCCTGTACCATCATGATCCAGTATTCGTTGCACCCAAAGGCGACGGACAGATACATCATCACAGTTGGCCATAATGGCAGCATCTTTGATCGGTATATTGATTTGATAATAGTAGCGGTTAGCCACCCATCCCTGAATCTGCTTTTGCGTGCACTTGCCCGTATTCATAGCAACATGAAAAGGATGATGAATATGATAGAGCGCACCCTTAGCGCGCAATTGCTGTTCAAATTCTTGTTTTGACCAGGCTTTAGTCATTGTGCTTATCCTGTGTGTTGCTGTTGAATCAAGTACGCCCCTAATACTGACCTATAGGGTTATTTTTTGCTGAGTAATTTGGCATTTTTTGGATTGCGAAATAGCAGCGGCTGAACCGGTGCGCTATCAATATCATAACCGAAGCCATCAATATTTAGATCGGCAATATTCTGTGCCTTGGCCACCGCGTTTTCAATAATTGAGTGCTTTGCTGATAGATCACAAACAGGATCAGTCGCAAAGGCATCACCGGTTAGCAAGTAAGCCTGACAGCGACAACCGCCCAAATCCTGCTCTTTTTCTGGACAGGAACGGCATGGCTCCGGCATCCAGTCAGTGCCTCTAAAGGCATTAAATAAAGGCGATTCACGCCAGGCCCATTCGAGACTCTGCTCACGCACATTGGGCAATTCAAGTCCCGGCAATTCTTGGGCACTCTGACAGGGTTGAACATTGCCATTGGGGGTTACGGTAAGAAAGGTTGTTGCCCAGCCGTTACAGCAAGCCTTGGGCCGATTTTCATAATAATCAGGGACAACAAAAATCACATCCATATTGCCCCTGTGACGTTTGCGGAAGTCATTGGTAATGGCCTCGGCGTCCAGTAGCTGTTGTCGGCTGGGAAGTAGAGCGTCAATATTTTTTAGTGCCCAGCCGTAGTACTGTGAATTGGCCAGCTCGACAAAGTCAGCCTTTAATTCTTCGGCCAATTTGAGCATATCGCCAATTTGGTGAATATTCTGCCGGTGCAAAACAAAATTAAGTACCATGGGGAAGCCCAGCTTTTTGGCTTCATTGGCCATCAATACTTTGTGGTGAAAACTTTTGGTACCGGCAAAATGATCATTAACGTCTTGATTGCTGCCCTGAAAACTTATTTGAATATGATCTAGTCCGGCTTCATGAATGGCAGCCAATCGCGCTGCATCGGCACCGATCGCTGAAGTAATCAGGTTGCTGTAAAAGCCTAGAGAGCGAGCCTCTGCAATCAACTCTTCCAGATCTGGCCGCACTAGCGGTTCGCCACCGGACAGGCCCAGTTGCACGGCACCGAGTTTACGCGCGTCTTTAAAGACGGTTTTCCACTCTTCAGTCGATAATTCTGCGGCTCTGGTCTGCGGGTAATTAATCGGGTTGGAGCAATAGGAACATTGCAGTGGGCAGGAGTAACTGAGCTCCGCCAGCAACCATAGAGGAATGGACTGTTGTTGATCACTGGCTATGGTAATGCTATCGGCCATAATGGCTCCTACCTAGTTTTGCGGTACGCTCTAGACTAGTGCTAATTCTTCAGGTCTAACCAGCCTTGGTCATTGGCCTCGTGAATAAATTCCACCACATCAGCGGCAAGAGCCTTGGGGTCCGTTTCGGCAAAGCTGTTCTGCAAATCACTGATAACATCCGCAATAGTCGTTTGCTGCTGGCAACGACTCAGTATTTCACCGGCGCTGGGGTTGAGTTGCACCATCCCCTCCGGATAAAGAAGCACATAGCACTGCTGAGCCTCTTCCCATTGAAAGCGAAATTGACCCGATAGTACAACCCATGTATTTTCAGAGATAGCCATAGTTATAACTCAATGTCCATGCCGTCGAAGGCCACTTCAATCCCCTCTTTATCCAGAATGCCTCGCTGTTCAGAGTCTTCGATCAAAATAGGATTGGTATTATTGATATGAATTAATACCTTGCGCGGTTTGTCCATGGGTCTAAGCAATTCGATCATGCCATTTTCGCCACTTTGCGGCAGGTGACCCATCTGGGCAGCGAGCTTAGTCCCCACACCGGCAAATGCCATTTCATCTTCGCGCCAGAACGTACCATCTACTAATAGACAGTCAGCATTTTGCATTAATTCGATAATATGGGGCTCGGGTTCACCGAGACCGGGGGAATAAAAGAGGTTTTTGCCGCTGTGGGTATCTTCGATTCTAATGCCGATATTGTCACCAACATGGGGGTTGTTTCGATGCGGCGAATAGGGTGGCGCTGCACTGAGCAGCGGCACGGCATGAAACATCAAACCGTCGATACCGGGAATCGAAAAACTGCCCTCCTCAGTGTGGTCATCTTTATTGAGAACGATCTCTTTATGCTGCAACCCGCCATTCCAATGCTTGAGCATAGTAAACAGCGGGAAGCCGCTGCTGAGGTCTTCAAAAACCATATTGGTGCAGTAAACATCATGGGGGCAGCCCTCTCTCAGCATCAACAGGCCTGTGGTATGGTCGATCTGGCTATCCATTAACACAATCGCAGATATGCCAGTATCTCGCAGCTGTCTGGCAGGCTGAAGGGGCTTGAAATCGGCTAACTGTGCACGAATATCCGGCGATGTATTAAACAGCACCCATTTAACGCCATCACTGCTGATTGCAATAGAACTCTGGGTCCTGACTTTGGCATTAATGGTGCCGTTACGCAGTCCAGCACAGTTTGAGCAATTGCAGTTCCACTGCGGGAAACCGCCGCCAGCAGCAGAACCGAGTACATGAATATACATAATTGGTTACTTTTTAATTTACCGGCCAAAGGACATTCTTATCTTGCATAAAAAAACCGACAGATACTTCATGTAAGTATCAAGTCGGTTTTGCTATACAACCAATGCTTAAACTCATCAACGGCATCTATAGCTGCTACCGAGGTTAGCTGGGTGTTACCTTATCTTCAGTGTTCTGACTAATCGCTGAATTAACGATTGTACTTATACATGGTGATTTCGAAACCCAGACGGATGTTCTTATAGTTTGGCTTTACCCACATAACGGTTACTCCACTTATCTATTATTCTTTATCACCCAAAGGTGCTCTGCCCATCGGCAAGACAAGATTGTAAGCGATTTGTATTATTGGGTACATACTTAAAGCAACAAACTTGGTCATTGACGATACTGCTAAACAAATGGCAACACAGCATTTTGATCGGTGCACTCGCCGCTAAAACCGGTGACTGAGAGTGTATTTTAATCAGCCTGAGTCAATTAATAGCCTCACGATGAAACTCATGAGTCGCAAAAGCTTGAGCTACACGCCCCCTCTAAAGCACTAGTAGATTATTGATAGCCACATTTCTACAATCTCCCATATAGAGTAATCAAACCCTTAATACTAGGGAATGTATTAGGTGCAATCAATGAGCGAGCCTACAACCTAACGTTTTACTCCAACTTTCGTAAGTGAGCACAGATGGATATTAAAGCAGCCTTAGCAATAGCAGCGGACCAACCGTTCCAAATCAAAGATGTTCAGTTAGATAATCCGCGAAAAAATGAAATCCTAGTGAAAATTAAAGGAGTTGGGGTTTGCCATACGGATCTGGTCGCTAAAGCGGGTATGCTGCCGCCACCATACCCCTCAGTGTTGGGCCACGAAGGGTCCGGTATTGTGGAAAAAATCGGCAGCGGTGTCACCAGCGTGACCGTAGGAGATCATGTCGTTTTATCATTTGCCTCTTGCAGACAGTGTTCCCGCTGCACCTCAGACAGTCCGGCCTACTGCGAAAGCTTTGTACCACTTAATGTGATGGGCACTCGCACTGACGGCAGCAGCCCTGTGACGGAGCATGGAACTGAACTATCAGCCCATTTTTTTAATCAGTCTTCTTTTGCCTCCTATGCTTTGACCAGCGAGAGCAATACCATCAAGGTAGATAAAGACCTACCCATTGAATTACTGGGGCCTCTAGGCTGCGGTATCCAAACTGGGGCAGGCAGCGTTATGCATGCATTTGCCTGCGAAGAAGGCTCTAGCATAGCCATATATGGCGGCGGTAGTGTCGGCCTTGCGGCCGTAATGGGTGCTGTGGTGCAAAAATGCTCAACTATTATCCTCATTGAGCCTATGGAAAGCCGGCGGCAGTTGGCCCTATCTCTGGGGGCAACCCATGTGATTGATCCCACCCTCAGCGATACTCGGGCATCTATTCGAGAAATTTGTGCAATGGGAGTCAGCTATGGCTTTGATAGCACCGAGATCAGCAGCGTTATTGAAGCAGCAATAGCCACCTTAGCGCCCCGTGGCGAGCTCGGTCTTGTGGGTACATCAAGTAAAAGTTCGTCGCTTCCCACCTTTGACCCCAGCACCCTCCTCACCGGCCAAAAGATTCGAGGAATCTGTGAAGGAGAAGTAGATCCACTGCTGTTTATTCCGTTAATGCTGGATCATTATAAAAACGGCAATTTCCCCTTTGACCGCTTAATTACCACCTATCCATTCGAGCAGATCAATGAGGCAATTGATGCCCAACATCGGGGAGAATGTGTTAAGTCGGTACTTGTTTTCGATACTTAAAAAAGTCTCCGCTAGGGAGACCTTTTTAATGGCTGAAAATTGTTTAGTCGAGCAGCTTAAAAATCCTGCTGCGCAATTTGGACCTGATCATCGGCCAAGGTCAACCAGCAGTGTTTACTGTCTGCCCAAACATGAAAAGATGGCTTTAAATCGTCGACTTCATCGAGAGTACCAGCCTTAATAAAAATCAAACCCATTCCCGGTGCATCCTCGGTATCCGTTATTACCGGAGAACCACAGCTACCGCAGAAACGGCGAAAGACCTTTTGACCACTTGTGCCCTTATCTTCAAAGGTCTGTAACTCACCCTCTAATTGAAGACTGTCTCGGGGGAAAAAAGACACCACAGAAAATGCTGTACCAGCCTGCTTCTGACAGTTTTTACAATGACAAACTATGGTGTCCAATGGTTGTGCCGGCACCTTGTAGCGTACCTGACCGCAGAGACAACCGCCCTCTCTTAACTCTTCACTCATGATGTGCTCCTATAATAATATTTTTATATCTCTTAGTTATTGCTAAGAGAGCCATCGACGGTAAACCCTGAGCCAGTAATAAACGAAGCCTCCTCGCTGGCCAAATATACGGCCATGGCGGCGACATCTTCCGGCTCGCCAATACGACCAATCGGATGCATGGCCTTATAGCTATCCATCAGGGCTTCACCGTCTTCCACCTGGTTGATCACTTTTTTCAGCATATCGGTCTGAATAACGCCGGGATTGATCGAATTAACATTGATGCCATACCCGCTGCGAGCGCAATGTAGGGCGACAGATTTGGTCATCATATCCACTCCCGCCTTGGACGTGTTGTAGGCAACCAGCTCGGCCTGAGGCCTAAAGGCAGAGACAGAGGCCATATTAATAATGGCGCCGCCACCATCATTTTTCATTAATTTGATCGCCCCCTGACAGCCTAAGAAACAGCTGCGAACATTGATGCCCATGGTTTTATCCCAGGTCTCAACATCCATATCTTCAATCGTGCCCATCAGGGTGACACCGGCAACATTCACCATGATATCCAAGCCGGAGAATCTATCCGCTGCAATGGCGAAAACATTGTCCCATTCTCCTGGCACGGATACATCATGGTGCACAAACTCACAGCTTGGTCCAAGCCTTTGGGCGGCGTCAGTACCACCGGGTTTGTCGATATCGGTGATAATCACCGTCGCGCCCTCGGCAATAAACCGCAGCGCAATGCCGTAGCCAATGCCGGTAGCACCGCCAGTGACTATAGCGCGCTTGCCCGATAGCTTTTGTTCTGCCACAGATCTACACTTTCAACATAAGCTTTCCGGTATTGCTGCCATCAAACAACTTGTGGAAGGCTGATAAGGTATTATCAAAGCCCTCGACAATTTCATATTTAAAGTCAATTTTTTCTTCCACTAGTAACTCAGCTAGTGCCGCGGCACCCGCTTCAAACTGCTCAAAGTAAGCACTGACTAAAAAGCCTTTCACAACAGCGCTCTTAGCAAGAATCTGCCAGTAGTTGTAAGGACCGGGAACCGGTTCAGAGGCGTTATAGGTCGATATAGAACCGCAGAAAACGATTCTTGCGTTATCCCTAAGATTTAATAGTGCAGCATCCAGAATTTCACCACCCACATTGTCAAAGTAGACATCTACACCCTCAGGACAGGTGTTACGAATTGCAGCATCTAGGTTTCCAGACTCAGTTTTGTAATTAATAACCGCGTCAAAGCCAAGTTCATCCTTAAGCCACTGACACTTATCGTCTGTTCCCGCAAGGCCCACAACACGACAACCCATATTTTTTGCCAGCTGGCCGCCCAGAGAGCCAACAGCGCCCGCAGCCGCACTCATTAATAAGGTATCACCCGCTTTTAACTCTGCTGTATCTGTAATGCCAAAGTAAGCTGTCAGGCCTACAGCGCCAAATACACTCAAATAATAGTGCAGTGGAAACTGGTTATCTGTGGGCACCTTGGTCAAAAAATAACCATCGGACAGGCTGTACTCTTCCCAACCATTAAGACCATATACCTGATCGCCAACGGCGAAGTCCGGGTGCTTGCTCTCTACCACGGTGCCCACAGTTGAGCTGCGGACCACCTCACCCAGTCCGATGGGCGGCATATAGTTAGGCTCAGCACTCATCCAGCCACGTATGGCGGGGTCCAACGAAAAGTAATCGTTTTTAATCAAAAGTTGACCATCGGTTAAGCCATCCACCTCGACAGTGCGAATCTTTACATCATTGTCGGTGGTATCCCCGTTAGGGCGCTGGTGGAGGTAAAACTGCTTGTACTGGATTGACATGGCTTTTCCCGTTTTTATTCTAATAAGTTGCTGTTCTTCGATCCGCTGGATCGAAACGTATCACTGAAATTTAAGGTACCCTTTTAGCAATAAAAAATCAACTGAGATTGTTTTTTTGAGGGTCAGTCATGTATAGTTATTTCAAGCTAATAAAAACAATAACAAGGAGATCAATATGCCTTTTTCCGGATCAACTGAAGACCGCCTAGCCATTCGTGAACTTATGGATATCTATGCTGACGCCGTCAATCAGCGCGACACTGCCCTGTGGGCATCAACCTGGGCTGAAAACTCGGCCTGGAAGCTACCAGTAATTCCAGGAATGGAAAACCTCAAAGGCAAAAACACCATTGTCTCATCCTGGGAAGCGGGCATGGCCATGTTCCCATTTATCTTTATGTCTATTTCCGTGGGTGATATCCAAGTCAGTGGTGATACCGCCACCGCCAGATCCTATACCTCAGAGGTGGGCACCACATTAGAGGGTGAAGAAATTCGTCCGCGAGGCCAGTATGACGATCAATTAGTCAAAGTCGATGGTCAGTGGTTTTTCAAAGAGCGTATTTTTAACTCTATGTATGGTGAGTAATTTCGACTTCTCAAGGAACTGCTATGACTGTATTAATTAATGGCATCGTAAACTTCAAGCCTGAAGACGCGATCAAAGTGCTGCCGGAAACCGCTCAACTGATGGCGGACACCCGCCTTCAAAAAGGCTGCCGCCACTATGTTTGGAGCCTGGATCCAGCGGTGCCTGGCCGAGTTTATGTGCATGAAAACTGGGAGTCTGTAGAGGATCTGCGCGCTCATCTGGCCAGTCACTTTTATAGCGATATGCTGGCGATACTCTATAACTACGAGATACTTGACACCGATATCCTAAAGTACAGTGTTGACCATTCCGAGCCCGTCTACGATGAGACTGGTACACCCAGAGCTGATTTCTTTATGAAATAGGCCTTGGACGCGCCATGGATCCGGCAGCTCAAATCTTAGCTGTCCAGACCATGGGCCCTGCGCAGTGCGCTGCCCACCAGATCAACACCCTCTCTAGCTGCCTCGAGCATGCCAGCCATTGAGAAGAATGCATGAATAAGGCCATCAAAGCGCCGCTTCTCAACCTCAACTCCAGCCGCTAGCAGTCGCTCGGCATAGGCTTCACCCTCATCTCGCAGCGGATCAAATTCAGCAGTGATCACCACCGCTGGCGGCAAGTCAGAAAGATCTGGTGCTAACAATGGGCTAACTAATGGGTTATTACGCTGTTCAATATCTGGGCAGTAATGGTCCCAAAACCAAGTCATCATAGTTTTAGTGAGTAGGTAATTCTCGGCATTTTCATGGAAAGAAGCGCTACTCATGCTGGGTTCGGTAATCGGATAGAGCAGCAGTTGCAGAGCAAATTCAGGGCCATTACGATCCCGTGACATCAATGCGACTACCGCGGCTAAATTGCCACCAGCGGAGTCACCGCCAATACTAATTGGCCCTGGTCTCCCACCGAATTGGGGATCTAATGCTGAGGCCCAACAGGCCACTGCATAACAGTCTTCAGTTGCTGCGGGGAATGGATGCTCTGGCGCTAAACGATAATCCACAGCCACTACAATGCATCCAGCGGCAACACAGATTTCGCGGCAGTCGGCATCATGGGTGACCAGATTGCCTATTACCCAGCCACCACCATGTAAATGCATATGTACTGGCGCTGGCTCGGCATGGGGCCGGTAAATACGCACGGGAATCCCGCCGGCGGGACCCTCTACAAGAGTATCCTCAACGCTGTAGACCTCAACGGTGGGTGGCAAAGATTGCGACTCGGTATAAATTGCACGACTCTCAGTCACGGGTAGTTCATTAAACGCTGGGGCACCAGATTTGGCGATCTCGGCCAAAATAGCGGCGGTTACTGATTCTAATGGCATTTTATTATCCTGTTTCTATTTTTATTAGGCACATTTAATTAGTTTATAAGCTCTGACCTTAATTTTAACTCTGGCTTTCAAGTAAGCTTCTAATACTTTAAAGCCCCCCATACAGAGCATGGAGGGCTTCAAAGTGTGCAGAGGAACTCGGGGGAAATCCTCTTTAGGTACTACAACTTAATCAAGCACTTACCAAGGTTCTTACCCGCTAACATATCGATAAACCCTTGCCCTGTAGACTCAATGCCATCAGACCAGCTAACCGGGCTGACCAATGAGCCGGAGGTGAGCATGGCTGTAATATATTCAATGGCCTCTGGATAGCGATCCACATGGTCCGAAAACATAAAGCCCTCGGCTCTTGCGCGCTTGGTGATCAGCTCCCACATATTGCCAACAGCTTGATGGCCACCCTCTCTCTCGTACTGGGAAACCGCACCACATAGAATAATGCGGGAATTTTCAGCCAGCTGACCCAGCATAGTGGTAAGCATAGTGCCACCTACATTGTCATAGACAATATTGATCCCTTGTGGGGCTGCTTTTTGTAGCTGCTGTTCGAAGGGTTCAGTGGATTTATAATCAATCACCTGATCGTAACCTAGGGTGTCCTGAAGCCACTGGCACTTTTTAGTACCTCCAGCGATACCCACAGTGCTGCAACCCTCGGCCTTGGCGATCTGCCCGGCAATACAGCCAATGCCGCCAGCTGCAGCATTGATCACAAACAGGTCACCAGCTTTAGGCGCACCAATGTCCATAATGCCAAAATAGGCTGTCATACCAGAGGGCCCAAGGCTACAGAGATATTCATGGAGCTCAACATTAGGGTCTGGCTCAAGAATGCTCATTAGGTCGGAACCATCAGCAATACTGTATTCCTCCCAAGAGGTTCTACCCATAACAACGCTGCCATTAGGGTATTCTTCATTGCGAGACTCAACAACGGTGCCCATGACAATGCTCTGCACCGGTTCACCCAAAGGCATTGATGACAGGTAATTATCACCCGAATCCTCATTCATCCATTGACGAAAACCTGCATCCAGAGACAGATAGAGGTTTTTGATCAGAAATTGACCATCATGCAAGCTCTTAACAGGCTGTGTATCAACTTCAAAATCAGCGGCTACCAAATGTTCTGCAGGCCTGCGAGCGAGCAAAACACGAGTGTTCATCTGGGTCATATGCTTAGGTCCATGGTTTTTATTATGAATCGAGATAGTCATTAAGCTATCTTGTTTTAACTTATGGTACCTCAGCTAATCCCTTAGGTAAATAACAAACATGTGTGATGGTTTTTATTGACTGGGTGTAGACCCCAAAGTAATATAAGGTACGTAAGTCGCAGGTAATAGCGACGTAAAATCAGACTCTTTCTAAAAAGAGTCTAATAAGAGTTTAACGAGAGTCTAGCCAGAGTCTGCCCAAGGCCTGATAAGAGTCCGACTCAGAGTTAGCTTAGTATTAACCCTATAGCGGAGGCCTTAGATGGCAACAACCACAACACAGAATTTTGCCGACCACCTAGAAATTCAGCAGGTGATTAATCTTTACGCCTCAGCGATCGACAAGCATCAATGGTCGGCGCTGGAATCTGTTTTTACTGAAGATGCGGAGGCAGATTTTATCGAGTTAGGCGTTTTTAAGGGTCGCCAAACCATTTCTGACCTAATTTCCAGTGTGCTCACCCAGTGTTCAGTAACACAGCATCTGTTGGGTAATATCAATATTGAAGTAGAGGGTGATACAGCCTCAGCGTCCTGTTACCTCTCAGCTCTGCATGTTGGGCTTGGCGATTATGCCGCTGAAACAATGACCGTCTGGGGTGAATACAAAGACAAGTTGGTGCGTACTAGCGATGGCTGGCGCATTGTTCACCGCACATTGGTATCCATGTACGCAGAGGGTGATATTGGGCTAAACAACTAGATAATATTGCTGTTTAGCCAGCGCCTGCCAATGAGACCAATATTAACCAACCAATTTCAGGGGTTTAACCATGTTAGCCATCTCCGCAAGAATTGAATTAGCTGCTAAAGACGTTGCTGCCTACATCGCAGCTGCGCAGAAAATAATCGAACCTACCCATGCCGAGCCCGGCTGTCTTCTGTATTCCATTGCCATAGATGTCACCCACTCAAATGTTATCTGGATTACCGAACAGTGGCAGGATGAAAGCGATCTTTGGGGCCACTTGGGCTTGCCTCATATTGTGGAGTTTCTAGCTTTCTGTGAGACCGTGGAGATCACCGATATGAACGTTATCAAATTCGAGGTATCCGCCGCTGGCCCCCTTGAGCTGCCAGAGAGCTAATACGTAAACTCATTGAGGAGTATTGAGCATGACTATTGCAGAAAATTATAATCGTATTGTCGCCCGCATCATTGATGATGTCGATAATAACACCACAGACCAGGCCGAGGGCACATTGTCTGTGCCATCAAAAAATTATACCGATGCCGATATCTGGCAGCAAGAAATGGACCTTATCTTTAAAAAGGTTCCAGTGTTTGTGGCACTGACTCAGGAACTGCCGAACCCCAGTGATTACAAAACATTTCAGTTTCTGGATAAGCCCCTGCTAATCACCCGCCTAAAAGACGGCACTGCTAGGGTTATGCTGAATGTATGCTCCCACCGTGCTATGACAGTGGCCACCGAGCCCTGTGGCAATAAGTCGCGCTTTACCTGCCCCTATCATGGCTGGATGTATAGTAATGACGGTGCACTGCGCGGTGTTGCAGATCAGGAGAAGTTCGGTGACTTCGACAAGCAGACCAACGGCTTAACTCAGCTTCCTGTCTACGAACGCGGCGGCATGATCTTTACCGTGCTTGAGCCCGGGGAAGACGAGGTGGATTTCGATGACTTCCTCGGTGGTGTAATGGAAGATATCGGTCGTCTGGGTATGGAAAACTGGCATTTCTGTGGGCAGCGTAAAATTGATGGTGCCAACTGGAAAGTTGCCTACGACGGGTATCTTGAAGGGTATCATTTTGCCGCCGCCCACCCGGAAACCATTGCCCAGCGCACCTACTCCAATGTGATGCAGTTTGATGCCTACGGCCCCCATACATTGATCTGCTTCCCCCACTTAGCGATTAAAGAAAACCTCGCCGATGTGGCGCCAGAGGATTATCACAAACACGAAAACAATGGCTACGACTGGATTCGTACACTGTTCCCAAATATCTCATTATTTGTGGCACCGGAAATTACGCTTATCAGCCAAATTATTCCCGGCCCCCTACCCAACCAAAACACTACCTATATCAACTTTATTCATCCCACCAAGCCAGTCGGAGAAGACACCGAACTGCAAGGCATGATGGACTTCTTCCAAGAGGTTGTGGACGTCGAAGACTATCAGGTAGGTCTGGCCATTCAGAAAGGTCTGGAAGCCAACGCACATGCCAATGTCACTTTCGGGCGTAATGAAGCGGGCAATCAGCTTTTCCATAAGTGGGTTGAGTGGTATCTGGCCAATGATCCGACAGCGCCAAAACCACAACTTTAATTTCATAAAAATAATAATCGAGAAAGGTACCCAATGAGTATTCACGACAACCGCGCAGGCCGAATTAACTGTTTATTAATTGCAGGTGGCGTATGGCATGACATTGACCACGCCCGGCTAGAATTACTGAAATTACTGTCAGAAGATGAACGCTTTCGTGTGCGAGTTTTTGAGGACTATGAAAACCTAGAAGCCATCGAAGAAGCCGACTTTATTGTAAGCTACACCTGTAATGTTGTGCCCTCTCTCGGCGCTCAAGAAGCCCTAAAAGCATGGGTCGAAAGAGGCGGTCGCTGGTATGCGCTGCATGGTACCAATTCAATTATTCGACTAATGTCGAGCGGTCTGTATGGCACCCCAGACTGGGCACCGCTATTTGTAGAAACCCTAGGTTCAATGTTTCGCTCCCATCCACCCATTGCACCCTACAAGGTATCCGTAGCTGACCCAGACCATCCTCTGGCTCAGGGTATTGAGCCCTTTGAATCAGATGACGAACTGTATCTAATGAAAACCTATGGCGACCTGCACGTAATTCTAGATACAGAGTACGGCGGCAAGGCGGAAGGCTTTGAAGAAGATGAATGGGAGCATGCCCGTCACCCGGTGTTTTATACCCATAAGGTTGGCGAAGGTGAAGTACTTTATCTAACACTGGGTCACTGCCGTCATCACCATGATATGCAGCCAATGCTCGACTACTGGCCTACCTTGGATCGTGGATCATGGGACCTGCCAGTATTTTATCAACTGCTGCGGCGGGGTATTCAATGGGCAATTGAGCCTTTGGATAACGAAACCGCAGATGCCTTGGCCAAGGCGCGGGCGGCTGCAGGATAGACTTCAATCACCCATAAAAAGGGACATTCTAATATCCCTTTTTTATGGTCTATTTTTTAATACTTAGGCTGTAGTTTCCTACCAGCGCAACTTTAACTCATTCACGACACCGACAATCCCGCTGCTAAAACTCAGCTGACTTTCATCATCTACCTGAAAATCGGGGATGCGTTTTAGCCATTCTTCAATCGCAATACGTAACTCCACTCTGGCCAGGTTTTTCCCCGGACAGGTATGTGCGCCGCGGCCGAAGGTTAGGCTATTGCCCTGCTTGCGACCAAACTCAACATCCACTGCATTGGGTGTAAAGGCGTTGTCCATACCTGCCAGTGGAGTTGGGGCAGCAACCATATCTCCCGCCTTTAGCTGCACACCGTGAAATTCAATATCTTCGGTCACTTCTCTGGCGACAGTGACCAATGGGAAGCGTCTTAATATCTCTTCTACGGCTTCGGTAACAGTGGTTTCCCCCGACGTGATTTGTAAACGATGTTCTTTACTGCGAGCCAAAAACAGGAATACAAAACCCAATAAATTAACCACAGTATCCACACCGGCAATAAACACCTGAATGGATAATTTAATGGCTTCTTCACGGGTCAGGCGTCGACCACTGGTTTCAGTATTAATCATGCGGCTCAGCATATCTGTGCCATCGCCACCCATGCGTTCGTCCACATAGGGGGCAATATAATCTTTTAGATTTTGTAATGCGTCGGCAAAGGTAATGGTGCCGTCGGGTCTGATTAGTTGGTCGGTCCAATACTTGGTTTGGGGAATATCATCTTCCGGCAAATCCATCATCGACAGAAATACTCGGATGGGCAAAATATCTGCAAAATCACGGGTGAAATTACATTCGCCTTTATCCACAAATCCGTCAATTAGGGATGCCACAATCCCGCGAATATCATCGCCCATGGCATTGACGGCGGCTGGTGCCATACTGTGGTTTAGGGTCTTGCGATAAAAATGGTGTTCTGGGGGATCTATAGTGGTCGGCAATAAACCATGATCTGCACTATGACTCTTGGGCAGGATAATGCTGCGGCTGGAAAATCTGCTGTAGTCGGTCAGGACTTCTTCGATAATGGCTGAGCGTGTGGGCAGCCAGTGGCCTTCATTTTCTTGGGTCCAAACCAGAGGGCAGGACTCGCCCTCGGCTAATAATGTAGCCCAAGCCTCGTGGAAGTCTTTATCGATTCCGGGAGGCCCATAGATATTAAAATCTCGAACCAAGTGTTCTGGTACATGGCTAGGTAATGAATCTATACTCATCCCTTACTCCGTTATTAGCTATCCCAGTCTGACAGAATGAGCCGCATCTACGGTAACAACCGAGCCGCTCATATAGCTTGCTGCATCACTGGCCAATAGAAGGATTGCACCGTCGAGCTCTGATAGTTTACCGGCCCTTTTAAGGGGCAGGTTAGCTAAGTCAGCTTGGCCTGCAGGCGTCTCATAATAGTCAGCCACCAGATCTGTATGCAGAAACCCAGGAGCCAATGCATTAACTCGAATACCATGTTCCGCCAACTCATGACCCATCACCGCGGTGAGCTGATTAACAGCGCCTTTGGATGCACTGTAATGGGTGAGACCCATAAATGAAGACACCGCACAGATAGATGAAATATTAATGATATTGCCAGGTTTGCCCGCTGCTACCAATCGCTGGGCACCTTCCTGCGCAAGGTTAAACACACCTTTAACATTCACGTTTAACACATGGTCCCAATTGTCCTCTTCCATTTCTATAAAGGGCTGACGGCCAGTGGCACCTGCGTTACACACCACAATATCCGGTGTACCAAATTCTTTTTCCGCCACATCAAAGCCAGCTTTAACCGACGCGCGATCTGTGACGTCCATCGCCACAGCGAGCGCTTTTCCACCTTTGGCTTTTATCCGATCGGCGAGACTCTCTAACAGATCCATTCTCCGGGCGGCACAGACAACTGCTACCCCGTTATCTGCAAGCATTTCAGCAATATGCTCACCAAGACCACTTGAAGCGCCACTTACCAGTGCGACCCTGCCCTTCACGGAAAAAATATTATCTGTCACGGAATTCACCTTTTATATTTCTTATTTTTTTTAACTAACAATAAACCGATTAAAATTGGATTCGCTTAGTGAATCCGCCATCAATAACCACGTTAGTTCCTGAGGTGTAACCTGAAAGCGGACTCAGTAACAGCGCAACCTGAACGCAGACTTCTTCAGCCGAACCCATGCGTCCCGCTGGAATCATAGCCACTGTGGACTCATAAATTTCTGGCATCGCCGTTTTAATTTGATCCCAGGCACCACCATCAATGAAGATTGGGCCAGGGCTAACCGTATTAACACGGATACCCATAGGGGCAAGGTCCTGAGCCAAATTACCGAAATAATTTAGCAGTGCTGCTTTCATGGCACCGTAGGGCACTGCACCGGCAAAGGCTTCCAGTGAAGCGGTAGAACCAATGCTGACAATAGACCCGCTATCTGACTTTTCTAAATAAGGCTTGGCCGCATTTACCGCTTTCCAGCTAGCCAAAACATCGGCTTCAAAATTGCTGCGCCATCCGGATTCTTCTGCATCTGCACCACCGGCACTGACGTTAGCGACAAAACCATCAACACCACCTAAGGCATCGGCACAGTTACCAACCCATGACTCAAGCGAGGCTGAGTCTGTCACATCAACCACCTCACCATGAGCTTTAACACCCATAACTTGAATAGCTGCGACAGCCGCGCTCACTTCGTCGGCGTTGCGTGCACAGATACCAACATTACAACCCTCTGCCGCCAGTGTT